>Ga0065711_1028593_pt1 | contig 40268 bp, 18 predicted proteins | sample Hoacrofraction12_FD_59098 | JGI IMG/M metagenome (GOLD analysis project Ga0065711, IMG submission 59098) | Hoatzin crop microbial communities from Cojedes, Venezuela - Epithelial fraction 12 v2 (version 2) | ecosystem: Host-associated > Birds > Digestive system > Esophagus > Crop | place... | reverse complement strand
AGAAACAACAGACCTAACGCTTTTTTTTTTTTTTTCTTAATACTAGCTCTGGACAAAAATAGAAGGCTTAACTGCATTTTTACAGTGCTGTTCGTGTTAGGTGTGGGCACCCACATCAGCTGCTAAATAAAAAATGTTTCATGTTCAAGAATACATACAAGTTTACTTTGAAATGCCCTGTTGTTCCTTACAAATATTATTTTACTGTATTTTTTCTGCCCACAGTGATCTCAAAAGCAAGTCCAGATGAAACAAAAATGGTCAGGAAATCGTAACACAATTTTTGGGGTTTTTACCTCTTGAAAACACACCTTAAAATGACAACATTAGTGAGTGTCCGCAGGCAGGACACTATGGGTGTGTGTGTCTGTGAATGCAGATCCCGCCGAGGCAATGACCCTCTCCAGGCGTTTTCTGTGTTCGGGGTCTGCACACGAGGTCTTTCTGGAAGAAGCTCATTGCTGTGACAGGGCCTTAAATTTCATTTTCTTCAAATATGCGCACAACTTTGAAATTTGCTTTGTATAAATACTTGCTGGCAGTGAAATGCAACTTCTCAAATAGCCAGTGAAAGAACGCAAAAGGAGCAGAAACCAGGCCACAAGGAATGCAAACATTCACAGAAAATGTTGTACATTATGTACTTAGTTCTGGTGAACATCATTATTAGGCCAATTCACAAGGATGTACAGCATTAGCAGCTCACGTCATCATTGTTCTAACACAACTATTAAAAAGATAATACGTCATCGGAAAGGAAGGAGGGGGGCATCCAGGTCACAAATACCTAGTATCTGCATTATATATCAATATAGTTCTGCAGAAAAGACAAGTCTGCTCTTCTAGCAAGAGACTGTGAAACTACAGATTTTACAATGCCAGCTCATGTAGAAGGAAGAAGAAAGATGTAAAGCTTTTGCCAGGGCTTCCTATAAAACAGTAGCTCCATTATTATTATTATTAAGTATCTTCCTTTCAAAGCTTCCTGGATATCCTAAATGTAACAATAATTTTAATAATTACAAAACTGAGAATACTACTTCTGTGACCGACTGTGTTCCCTGTTTTCCTCCAAGCTAAAGCTCTGCTTTCATGTAATACATAAAAGAGCAATATTGCTCTGATGAACTAAGACACATGAAATATCTAATTAACATTAAAATATTGTCTCTTGTCATTAGCTTCATTTGCACTTTAAGTGTCAGTTCTTGAGAAAGAGGTTCAGAAGCAATGACCTGGCCCTTGAATAAAAAAAGAAAAAAAACATGCAAGGCAGAAAATAGGGAAAAAATACACTGTAACGTATTATGTTACATACAAACAGACCTGCTTTCCTTGGCACCTTGGCTCAAAGCAGGATTCTCAATAAACGAGAAAAATTCTTTTCTCTCTTCTTCTTCTTTTTGCTTTCCAACTATTCAGCCTCCACGGAACCACTACAGAGTAATGACGTGTGGCCAGGAGAGGGGCAGAGGGTGCCGGGGCAATGCCCATCTCGTCCCTTTCCCTGTGCACCCACTGCACGGCGCTGGGCGCTGCAGCTCAGCCTGCCCTGCCGGGATTTTTTCTTTTCTGGCTGAGAGCTGGCCCTGAGACCTGCACTCGCCCATCCGAAAGACCCTGGCCAGGCTCCGGCTGGGTAGTACCTTTGGGGGTGAGACGTCCCAGGAAGCTGCCCTCAGGTTGCAAAAACTAAACCCTTCCGTTGGCAAAAAAGCCAGCTTGTTGAGCCTAATTGATTTATTAAAACAGATAACCTCTTGCGATCATCCTGATGGGAGCAGGAAGGCAAAGGAAGATCATTATTTTCATTTTAAACTGACCGGTTTGTTAATCAGGTTTTGATTATTTATGTTGCTAGGAGGTTTGTGCCAAATGAGAACTGCATTTATTTATTTATTTGCTTGTTTGCTTGTTTTGTACCTGGCACTGAAGTATGCCAGATCCCTTCACAGCACTTCTTCATCACAACATCAGGGCACAAGCCTCACAAAATAGCATGGACATGGGCACTTTCCAGCCTAACAGCTCAGGGGTCTCAAGCAAGGAGACAATTTTTACCATGAAAAGAAGGGTGAATATTGTTTATACAATATAAATCCTACCCCATAAACAAAATAAACTTTCCTCCCATCATCCCCTTAGAAAGACACGCTAATTTATTTGGAGTGTGATTACCTTTCTCTCTGTGCTCAGGTTGGTTTATGTAATCTATCAATAGTTCTCCAAATTACTCCTATTTTTCATCTTCCCTATTCTTGGGAAGCCCTAAGTTTCGGGAAGAAACACTGTCCTGTCCCCATTTCCTTGGCCGAGGGAGCTCCCACCGTTGCTTGTCCCTGGGGCGAGGCCGAGCTGCCTTTTGGGGCACACGTCCCCCCCATTCACCAACCAAGGACTGCCACGGCCACCGACTGCTGCCACCCTTTTCTTCCCACAGTGGGAGGAGAGGTGTCTCTGATGCCGCAAGGGGCAAGTGAGAGCAGGAGAAAATCCACATCCCTGGAAACGCCATTTCTGCCATTATTTGTAATTTCCTTGCTCTCTCTCTTTTGCTAAGACATGAGGATTAAATGCCGAAACATGTAAAACTAATTGTATCAATGTAATTCCCTTAGTCAGCATACCTCTTGGTTGCATTGCTGTTATTCCTTGCCATTTGTAGGTCAGGATCTAATGGATGAGCTTTACAGGCCTGCATATTTCTTTTTGGAGTTCATTAAAGCCTGAAGCAATTGCACCTTAACATTTCCATGCAATTGCAAATTTGACCTCTGGCAACAGGCCTTGCAAATTGATTCATTTCCAAACCGGTGATGATTTGTCGTCACTGAAAAGTTTTGGCGGGGGGAGTGCCCACCTCTGAGCCACGCACAAACCAGCCAGCCTCAAGAGACAACTCCAAAGCAGGGCTTTGCCTGAGTCACAAGGACAAACAAAAAACAGGAGACAGTTTTGACGCTCATTAAAAACAGTTAATTACTTAAGAGTCATCAAGTTTTTCACATGCTAAAAATTGATGGCAAAACAACCAAATGCACCCTATGTTTGGTTAACACCTAAAATTTTACTTCGACCCTCTGGTACCAAAGCAAAGAAATTCACAGTTAAAGCTACATGTCTGGGCAATGCTCTGTGCTTAACTCACACTGTTTTTACAAAGGGTCTGTGCACAGTTTTAAGTGCCATATGTCCAGGGTAAGGAAGAAAAATAACAACAAAAATATAAGTATCTACTTTTTTTTTTTTAAATACAGGAATTTAAATCATGTAGAACATAATACAGAGTAATGACTCTATCTGATTATTGGTGTTCATTTTCCCTGGTAGTTCAGTTAATGCTCTTTTCAACTATTATAACATAAGCTAAAGGTTGTTGAATTTTGTTTCTTTTTTTTTAATCTGTTGAAATGTTTTAAGTTTGTGGAACACACACTCCTAAATCAATGTTGATGGCATATCTAAGATGCAAATTGCATATTTAAGGGAGTTCTTTAGTGACAAGTAATTAAAACTAGATATTTTTACATTTTTTTAAGCTGAAAGCCCCACTTCTCTTGAAGTCCTGATTGCAAGTGTTTATAAGTGCAAACATGTAAACTGAACAGGAAATTGTGCTTATTTTGGGGTATATCATATCTGAAAATCTGCCTTATCCACAGAGCAGAAGTAGACTGGGAACAACCACAAGAGTAGATCATGAGTTTAGAAAGACTCTTGATCTTGAAAATCCAAATTTGTGAAGATTTAGCTTTCAGTTGCAGGGATTTTTTACATTTTTGTCTGATGAACTAAGGTTGCCTTTAATACAAGATTGCGTTCCCTGTGTGGGTGCTTACAGAAGGTGGTCATCTCAGGTAACATCATCTAACACAATACTAGAGAGGCTTTCCAAAATACAGACGTAATCAGATTAAGATTTTTTTATCTAAAACAACTGCTACAGCCTTTAGCATTTAATATTTAGTACTTTACTCCTCACTGTTCAAAATAATCTACTCCTCACTGTTCAAAACAATCAAGGACCGTATATTGCTGCCTTCCTCCACACGTATTACTCAGTGCCCTACCTTCAGTTTCTCAGGTCTCAAAACAGAGTCCCACAAACCACTTCCAAAAATTTGAGATGCAGTGAGAAACAGCAGATAAAAAATAAATAAATTCACATACCTATTTCTAAAACACGCGCTATGTCTGCATTTCGCCGACCAAACAAGCCCCCCACATGAAGTTTTTACCCTTTTTATGTTTGGTCCAGGAGAATAAATCAAATTTCACATGACTGGGTAAAATAGTTAATCAAAAGAAACTTCCTTTAATGTGTGGCCATGACAGCATTACAACGTAGTTGAAAATGATAAAGGCAAGCCTTGGTCCATGTCTCTGAAAACACAGAAAGATCTATCCTCCCTGATCCATGAGAAAATTATCAGCACTGTGGCTTTTGTTACATCTTTTCATGCAATATGTCATTTTTCAGGAATGTACAGTGGTTATCTTGTAGTGAATGCAAACAAAGTTATGAAGTCTACAAATTAAAGTAAAGATGAATATCCTGTTCTCTGGCTAATGTAATGTACAACATTCTATATTTCCATATCAAAATTTCATCTATTTTAATATAAAATAATTATACCAGGTAGGATTTCCATCTAAGACCGTGACAAATGTCTTCTTGCTACACAATGCAGCACCTCCGGTGGTCCTCATCACTGTTTAATGAGCAAGAGGAAATGAACCTTGCTAGCCGTTTGTACCTGGGAGGTTCAGAGGCCACCCTTCCAATGGCTTTTAAATGAATGCAAGGCAGCTCTTAGGTGTAAAAATGTTGCATAGATGAGGTTTCTGGCTTGATTTCACAGCACTGAGAACTCTCAACAGTTCCAGCCTTGTTTGTTTTTAATTCTCCTGCTGTACCCATGCGCACTGGCTTTCCTGATTGTCCTGAATGAGGAACTGGTGAGGAGAGACCCATACATGTGCTCCTCATTCAGAGGAGCCAAGAAAAACTCCTCTGCAGACCGCACCATCAGCTGGGCCTCTCTTGTCTAGAAGCTTCTGGGTTTGCAATGCATCATTGGCACGAAATGAAGGCAAAACTCCTCAACATAATTGAAACTGTAGTCGTACTAGCACAAAAGAAGTGTTGCCCTTACTGTGCACATGCTGTGCTGCTGCTTCTGGGAGCTCCTGGCTGCAGATCAGCAGAGATTTGGGTGCATCCACAGAGCATGACGCAGTGCCACAAAATCCTGGCACTGGTCTCCCTGAAGCCTTGGAAACAGCACAGCAATCTCAGCAGGGCAATCCACTTTGGCTAGTTTCCTGGATGCTGCACTGATGCTGCAGATACTGCTATACCTTACTCGAAGAGCCTGCTTGTTCAGAGCTGTCTTGGGATCTTTGCATGATGCTGTCAGAGACTTGTACCAGGTGTATTTTGCACAAAAAATCACATTTTTTTGTGAACTCTCATCTTTGGACGTTTTAGCGCAAGAAAACTCAGTTCTGTGATGTGAGGAGGAGACCAGCATCCAAATTCCTGCGGTCATTTTTCTATCCTTTTTGACTTAATGTGTATTCTTTGGTCAGTGGCTTAACTTCAGTGCCTCACTCATTTATCATTTGTAAAATGGATATATCTGTTCTCACCTACATCAAAGGCAACATGCGGGGCAGCAGAGGGATTTAGAGACACTTAATAACTGTGAAGTAGTGACAATAGAGGAAAGGCACTAGGAAAGAACAAAGTATTACTTTGGCAGGTGAATAATTTGTGCCCCAAAGCCATTGTGAGCTGGAAGTGACCTCTTGTGTCAGCTTAGCTGTCTCTGTCCACTGAGCTCTAAATAACTTGTGAATAAATAAAGAAATGACAGATAGCGTCTTTTTTTAAATTTCAGAAAATTCTGTCTCACTTTCCCATGGAAGTGAATTGCTAAGTTTAATCACAACTTGAGCAAAGGCAACAGCTCCTTTTCCCAGTTCACTGCCCAGTTAGCTCTAATGATGGCATTTACAGACTACATTCAGAACTGCAACTCATTTGTCTTCAATCATTATTTTGAGTACCTCTAGTGCATTTTCTCTCCGTCTCTTCCTCTTAAGTACGAACCCTCCAGCGCTCCGCATCAGAAGTGCTCTTTCCAAAGGCAGCGCAAATGCAATGCAGTCTGCAGGATGTGGCTGTGACATTGGTCCCCCAAGAGAAAGCACCAAGTCATGAAGAGAAGTCAAGTTGTTGCTCCTCTGAAGGAAATAACTAACTCACTGTCATGTCACTAGCAAAAACTGAAGGGATTGCAATTTGAGGAGTAGATTTCTGAGTAGTCTCCCTTGCCAGTACACAGTATTTCTGTCTTTCTTTTTTATTAACAGCAACTAAATGAACCTCAAAAATTATCTGGACTGAATGACAACAAAACAAACTAAAATTAGTAACAGCATACTCACTGCCTAGGGCAGCGCTGAACTGATAGCTGATGTGATGGTGACAGACAAATCCTTATTCCCATTCTAAATTCTGTCTACTAAATAAATAAGTAATGCCATCAATAGCATTTCCAGCAATTGCATTCACCTCCTGCAACTTTTACACTATTACTGTGTTGCCTTTGACTAGCTCTACGGCATAGTTCCGTACCTGGGCTGACTCAGAAGTAGTACCGCAGCCAGTAAATGCATAACAAGAGAGATTGGATCAGTTGGTTTGAAGCATCTGATGGATAATATCTTATACCAGCCTTTAGCAGAGATCCAGTACTTGCCCTGTCTTTTATTCTTCTACACCAATCTTTTGCAGTGCGGAAATGCTTTCTGGATGTTCCTCCTGTATCTCCTTGTTTCTCTTCTGGTTTTATCACATCAGCCCTGATAACAAAGAGAAAAAAATGTATCTGAATAGCAACCTATCTCTATTGAAAGACAAGCAATGAACAAAATGTAACAGGTCACATGAGAAACAGTTAGAAAACCTGGGAAAAACTATGTCTGGATCTAGACAAAGTTACCTGAACCTTTCAAACTTTTTAGGCAGGTAAGCCAAGTTGTCCTACTTGGATATTTTCATTGGAGTTCTCAGTGACTGAAGCCTTATTTTCTCCTCATGTTCACCAGAAATCCCAGGGTACTTTTATAAGAACAGGGTTGAATCTGAAGTGTTTGAACACAATATGCTTCTTCCATGAACAGGAAAAATGCCGCTTGCCACCTGGCAAGTGCCTGTACTGGCAGACTGGCTTCAATGCCATTTCTGAATCATCCCCTATTGTCCCAGAATGGAAAGCGCTATATATTACATGACTTGCTGTTAGTAATTTATATTTTTAGCAACTTTTTGAGTATTTATCCATTTAACTTTCCCTCTGGCAGCTCTGCTTTTCTCTGGTCTCATGCTCATTGGTACCAACATTGTTCATCCAGGAGATTGTTCATTGAGGAGCAGGAGAGAGGGCCGAGAGTAAGTTTCATTGTTTGGCTGTGCTCCCCTTTGCTCAAAATCCATCAGGATGCAGCGTTGGGATCCCATCTCTGGATATATACACCTCTAAGACTCACCTCATAACTAGGCTACAGTACTGTCCCACTGGGGCATTTCCTGAGTATAGATTCTTTCTCTGAGCTCCTTCCTACAGCTGATACTTCCTAGTGAGGTTTTCTGAAACCCCAGAACTCAGTTTTGAGGCTCTAAGGTGTTGCAGAACTTCTCCCACACACTGACCTTGGCACACTATCCATGAAAGAGAGTTAGTTAAAATGAATGGAATCAAATCTTCCATAAAGTAATTTAAATCCAGCATGTGCTTCATAGCACACTTGAAAATAAAAAGTCTGATTTCTACACAGATATGTTTCCAAACTCACCCTCTTTAGACAATTGCTGGTACAATCATCCCATGGCTGGACAAAGCATGGTCCTCTGTGGTGGAAATTCAGGGAGCTCTTACCTTCTAGAGTTTGACTGTCCTGCTGTAAGCGATCAGTGTGTTGTTTGTATAGCAACTTGACGCCAGTTTGTTTCCTTTGTCCAGGACTGCCCTCCACTGCAGCCATCCAATGAGGTCTGATTGTAGACACATCCATGACGTATATTCATAACATGTGGAATGTTAGAAAAAAGTCATCAAGTGTATATAGACTTATTTCCCAAGCTTGAAGATTTTCAGAAAAATCTAACAAGCTCCAAGGTCTTCAGCTCGTGGTGTCTCAGTTAGGATTATTGAAAAGAATCTGGTTAGTGTCCAGAAATTTTTGAGTGCACAAGGTTTTTCAGCTTTGCAAAGTCAGTTTACAATGTTAATGAAACACCCACTGGGAGATCACACCAGGCTGTAAGTAGGCTGCACGGTATTAAAGAATTTAGCAGCAGTATTAACCTCGCTGTAAAAATGTGAAGGTCTTCATCTAGACAGTTTTAGCAGACTTATAAAGATGTAATTCCCTATTCCCAACGGATAGAAATGTTGGGTTTGGGTCACAGAAGTCCTCATATCGATTAGAGTTCAGGGTGGTGTTAAAGGGCTAGAATAAATGATATATATATATATATATACACACACACACACACATCCCGCTTCTGTATCACTTTGCATGGGTGTTCTGGATCATTTATTATGCAATGACCCAAAAAGATATCTGTAAGAGGGTCAAGAAATTGATAATGATGAAATACTAAAACTACAAAAGCAAATACCTTCTAAGTGTTAAGGGAGAGAGGATAACCAATGGGTAAATCATCGGAGCAGTTTATTTTGGGACTACATGAAAACTCCACTTTAAAATTTTGCTGTAGAAGATATCTCAATTCCACTTACTTGCACCCTGAACTTTGAGATAAAGGAATACTTCCAGCAACAGAGTTCAGTTCCCAGTTGCCCACAGAGCTGATGCTTTCTGCTTTTACTAGTATCTTCATTATGTTCCTGTGCAGCATGAGCTTGTCTATACCTGTACACATACCTGTACAGGTATGTGTCTTGGAAAAAAAGAATTTTGGGATTTTAGTTATTTAATTTAAAGGGAAATTAAAGGGCTCTAAAAAAATGAAATCAACAAAAATTAGATTAATGTGGAGATCAGTCTGAAATTACTATGCCAAAACATACACAAAGATGTCCATATGTTTCAGTTAAGAATATTATTTTCTCCATACAGTGATATATTAAAGAATACAGATTTTGTAAACCTTCATGCTACTATAATCTTTAATGCTAGAAAGTTAAACTGATAAAGCAATTTTACTGTGCCTTCATTCCATTCTATGAACGTAGCCAGATGGATTAAGGTAAGGGAATAAAAACATGCTAGGAGGATGTCATCACTGTGACTCATACATGGGCCTCCGAGGGGTTTGGAGGAGAAAGTTGTCCTTTAAGCACTGTCTTGGCACTTCTCCAGGAATAGCTCTGGTTGAAGAAAGTCATGTGAGAAGTACCAAAAGTTGAAGTGACATTGGGATGATAAATGAACTATTGTTTTCTTGCTCATGGATCCCAGGGATCACAGGGGTCTTTGCAATCACATCTGGATTGCCCTCTCTGTTCAGAAAAAATTCACAGGGTTTTGTTCTTTTCCTAATTAATGAAATTGGTCAAGTCCACTCCTTTCCTTATTCTACTCTTTGAAAGGAAAAGAAACATTGAACTTCTCTAGCTATTATGCCACTACTAACCAACAGCAACCCAAAGAGGGAATTCTATGCACAGCACAGTGGAGGGGTGATGAAACATTAGTGGCTACTTATGCATTTCAGTAGATTTGGGATGGCCGAATCATAGAATCATCATAGAATACCAGATTGGAAAGGACCTCAAGCATCATCCGGTCCAACCTTTCTTGACAAAAACACGGTCTAGACAGGATGGCCCAGCACCCTGTCCAGCTGAATCTTAGAAGTGTTCAGTGTTGGGGAAATCAATGCTTATTTGCTTTGGTTCTCCCTAGTAGAGAGCACAGGTTACAAGGGCAGGCCAATGAAACCCCTAAATTAAGATTTAGAGACAGAAGTTTAAAGAACTGTGACTCTATATTGGCCAATAACAGAAATGAACTGCAATTGTTTTGATATTTAGGATGGTTGTATTGGTACCAAGGATATTTAAGTTGATTTTTGAAAGAAGTCTTTGTTGGTTGCTGAAATAAGAGGGTCTTTCCCGTCTTTGTGTTACATTTTATTACAATGTATGATTACCTGTCTGTAACAGATCTCTTAGAAAAGAGCAAGAGCTTTTGTTAGGTTAAGTAGAGCCATATGTCTGTAGGACAAATTCGTATAATGAAGGGAGCCATACACATGGGAGGGCGAGCAGATGCCCTGAAGAAGAAATGGTGAGTGAGCGCAGAGCTGCTGAGCTGGAAATCCAAGAATCTCTTTACTAGCTGAAGTCTTACGCTGCTCATAACAGAGAATTTGATTTTGCATTTGGGCAGAAGCAGGCTCGGTGTCATGCTTTTGGGTCTGGATCAGGCGGAGTGATGCAACAGTCCATAGCAATAGGCTACTTCGTGGCAGTTTTAATCTGTGGGTTTTCACATGCTGTCAGGAAAGCTTGTGCATTGTACAGATTGTGTGTCAGGTCTGCATGTCTCAGAGGGCTCTGATGGGAAATTGAGCATGACCAATGCACCCAGGAGAACCACCAGACAAAAATAGTGCCTGGGACAGCTGCAGTGCACATCTTGGAGCCCTCCTTTTGGTGCACTGTACTTCTTCTAACAAAGCTCTGTGCACAGGCTTGCCCTGAGAACTGCTCAGCCTTCAAAGCAAGCTCTGGGTGCAGGGACTGCTCTTTGTCAAGCATCTGGCCCTGCCTAAACCAGGGTAATTATTAAGTCATCTTCTTCCTATTAACTTGTGAGGAAAATTACTGTTCTGAGCTTGAATGGCAGAACAGCATTAAAGGATGCACTATTTTTTTTCTTAAGTCAACCAAACAGAAAATTCACAATGAGGATGATCTTGTAATTACACACACGTCAGAACAGAGAGCATGATAGCTTGCTCAGATTTCTTTGAATGTTTTTTTAGAAGAATTTGGGAGGAGAGAAGGAGGGAAGAGTTTATTGTGAATCAACTTTGGCACAAAACTTTTGTTAAAAGGTGCCAAACATGTATTACATTCTTTGTTCTGTGTTTTTCCTACATATAAAGCCTTGACAACCTGCTATTCTATGATTGATGCACTTATTTCTTCTAAAGTATCACTAACCAAGCATATCATTTTTATACAGTAAGCGTATATTCAATTTTCTACAGTTTGACTGCTAAACAGGCTTAGTAGTAAAACAAATATATACTGTCGCAGAGTAATGTTAAGGGGGACCAACTGAAAACTTGGAATACTTCTCAGTCACATTCCCTTTGCTTTTAGAGGCAATGAAATCACAGCATGGGCACATGCTAAATATCCATATTTTTATAAAAGTTGTATTGTCATTGAGTGCAGTCTGCAACTACTGCAGACTTTGTACAATGTTAATAGGAATATTATGATTCATATATTCTTGCACAATAAGACAGAATGACATATCAGGTTTGCAGCCTCTCCTGACAAGGTATGAGGTATTTATCTGGGTTTTTATAGCACACTCTTATCAACCTAGTACCTGAATGACTATTGACATCATTATCATTCATGTATTCATAAAATGTGGAGGGGTCTCCCAGTTAGATTCTACAAAGTATGAAGTTGCTCCTTCATAGTGTGAAAGAAAATATAAACTGATGAAAAAGAATTCAAACTCTTGTTGGCTTAGTATTGGATCCCTGGCACTCCTGGACAGGGTGGGAGGATCCATTGATCTGTGAGAATTCATGTAGGTTTCTGATGTACAAGGCATTTCAGCTGACATTGAATCAGGTCAGTGGGTCCATTGGACAGGATGCAATGTCAATGGAACTGTTATGTATTATTGATGTCAGTCACAGAATAGATAAAAACATTAGCAAAATAGCTTCCATTTCCATTCCATTTTTTTTTTCCTCTCAAATGACAAAAGGCACCAGTCCATATTAAACACAAGAAGACTCCGTGATTCTCAAACAATTTTGACTTGGAGCAAATCTAGGAAATGACAAAGTACTGACAAAAAAATATTTCTATATGGAACACAATGGCTTAACTTGTTTCACTTACACTTTCAATCGTGGAGTAAGTTCTGTCTATGAAAGAGAAGCATGCTCGCTCAAGGTCCTTTTCTGCAAATTGTTAGATGTAGGAGTCCTTTTACTCACTCTACTTTGTTGCTTAGCTCTATGTTATGTACCACTATACCAATCAATTTTAAAAGATCAATTCTTAATTACATTTAAAACAACTTTAAACTGCCCACTCTGTGACATTAAAGCACATATTAGAACTTCTTCACGCTGCCAAAGATGTAAAAAGACTTGTCATGCAAATCACACCCTACAGACTATGCATATACCTAAAGTAAGAGGACACGTAAAAATTTACTTATAAGCTTTCAATATGTATTATTACCCATTTTACCTAACCTTAGACATCTCATATAGGCATTGCTCCCTAGAGGTACGTACTACTTGGGCTGCTACTACAACTGACCCATTCCTAAGTTAGAAGCCTTAAATTCCCTAAATAGGCGGCAAAAACTGAGCTGCATTTTAAATGCTATGGAAAATATATCTATGTATGTATAAATATTTATAGGATTTAACACTTTATGAGGTGGGAAATAAGTGCTGTAGGGCAGACTGCACAAAGACTACGTACAGTTTCTTTGCATCCCAGGTTCTCCAGATCACTTTAGTGACATTTTAAAACTTTAAGCAAGTAGGGAACACCATAAATTTCCACAGGGCTGTACGTGCCTAAATATAAGCACTTAGGTGTTTTACAGCCTCAAAGTATGGATCGTATACTTGCATTTGCCAATTAGCCCCACAAAGGGATAGGGAAATGTGTGTTTATCTAATTTGCATACTCAAAGCTGTTTTGTGTGCGTATCTTTGGCAGGTGCATCTGAGACTTGCCTCTTTGCACCTGCACCCATGGAAAATAGTCTTGTTCAGAGCAAAACGTACAAGAATACAAAGTGCACTTTCAGTAAACAGTAATATCTCAAAGGAATATGGTAAGATTAAAGGAAACTAACTCAAAAAATGATGCGGCTCTTTGCCCTTTCTAATGAAGGGTGTGCCTGATCCTTTGCTATGGTATAGATTCATCCTATTGCTTGATTTCACTGTGACTGTCAGAACAGTCTGTGCCAATTTATAACTCATGGGCACAACAAAAACAAGGACTCCAGTGTTAAACATCTGAGTCCTTGCCAATAAAATCACTGGTCTCAACTCTGAAGCTTCAAGAACTTATCAAGTAGTGAGTCTTAATAAAGACCTGATACACAATCTGATTGATGCTTTGTTGACTTTCACAATAATCCTTCACTGAAATGATTTTTCTTGTTCCTATCCCATACAACTTACATTTGCTTCTTAGTGCTTTGTTTTGAACTAGGAATGTTTAAAGGGTCATTAAAACTGTAATTTGTAAACTGAAAGAGTTGGCAAAGATAGGCTACAAGTATACATAAGTGTTATCTTCAGAAGTGAAAGCCTAGTAATAATCTCTCCCCTCTGTCCCCCCAAAGAGATATCACTAATTAGTGATTCTTTGATCCCACCGTCTCTGAACAGAGGATGCTACAAGAGAGGTCATTGGGCTCCTGGCAATAGTATTCAACCTCTTACGTGTAAACCAACGCTGAGAAAGTGGACTAGGTTTTACAATGGTGATTTCTTTGAAAAGTGATTTCTCTGCCCATCTTGGTTATACTGTTTATTACATTTGGTGTCAAGTCCACAATTCTCTATTAGTTCAGAAACAGAAATAAAAATCGATCAATAAACCTTCTTTGGATTCAATGGGCAATGGGTGGTGCAATGTGCTTTCTCCATTCCCAGTGGTCAAAGCGGCACTTCAGGACACACTCACACGATTCAAAAGAATGCCACAGTGCCAGGGAAGTGCAAGGTGTGGGGTTTTTTTAATCTCATACTCCCAACAACGCAGAAGCTGAATGAAACCACAATGGGTGATTCATCTATTTGTATTCACGACTGAATCCCACGTGGGCAAGAAAATGGCATTTGCCTCTGTCTCCCCTCGTGCAGTTCCCCGCAGCCCCAGCAGTCGCGGACAGGGCGAACTAACCCCGCTGGGGACTGGTCTCCTTCTCTGCCCAGTAAGTGGCAATTCAGTGGCTATGCAGTGAGTTCCGCATGTGCTTTCTTCATGAATATACATCTTTAATTAACAAAGACTGCCAAATATATGTTGCCTTTCCCAGATCTTTCCTTCCCTGATAGCAAGTGGCTGTTGCAGTTAATCTAAAGAAACTCCTCCTAGGCTATCTGCTCAATGTTTCCCCCTCTTCACAAACAAAACCATCTTGCATTGTAAAACAGATAACTGAAAATTTTTATGACCGGGTTTTTAAATATTTTTAAACTACCCCTTCCCCCCTGCCCAAGCCTTTTGATGTAAGGAGAAAATCTCATGCGGTGCCTACCCTTATCTCCCCAAGAGAAAACAAAGAGAGTTAAAGGAAAATGTCTTCTGCAGAGACTGCCTTTTCTGTGCTTCTCTCCCCACTGTGTGCCAAATAATGGCATCTGTTCCTGCTGTTCTTTAGTTCCCTCATCTAGTGTGTTTTCAACTTCCTGTGAAAATTTGTGGTTCTTAAATCCAAAGGTCATGTTTAACACTTAAGTTCAGTTTGGAAGGATTTGGATTTATTTATCTTCAAAATTTTTTTTTTTTCCCAGCTCTTTTGAGAATTGACAAAAGGCTTTCACTGGCTTTTTGCAGTGTGCGTGTTCTACACAGTTCAGTGTACTTCTCTGCAATTCGGGTTAATACTCTGGGAAATATCGCTCATGTATCGATAAGCTTTAAAGCATTGCTGTTTCCATGCTTTCCGGCGCGGTTCCACATGCTGTTAGCAGCGCAAGCTCCTCTCACACTGCTCTCGCTGTACGATCAGTCTGCAGCATGTAGGAATTCCCTGCATCAGGTCTACAAGAAAATTCAAGATGCATTTAAACTAAGCCATGCTTCTTCTAAGCCGAGGCTGTTAGAGTAAATAGTCAAAATTCTACTGAATTATGTGTGATGGTTTTGTGCAAGAGGAGCTGAACTCAGATGACCAAATTCACTTTTCTTATCGCTTGAAGTTGGACTCGAACTGTGATCCCAGAGCCGACATGCCAGTGCTCTGTCCAGTTAGCTGGCCAGCCCACCTGTTTGCCAGCTTTGTGCGTTTTACAGTAGGCAGCCCGAGATGGTTTGACCATTGATGCATTGCGGGCCTCCACTACATCATTTTCCGTAGATTATAATTTAAAGAAATGCATATTTGTCAGTTGATAGGGTGCACTGAGAGATGGTGAGGGATAATTTCAGAGAGACAGGCAGGGAATTAAAGGTAAATACATAACTTTTTACACTGGGGGGGGGAGGGAAGTCAAGGTCTTCATTGTTTCCTTTCTAACACTAAGAAAAATGGTCTGTGTATGTTGCTGAACATTTCTTTTCATGCCAAGGAACTGGCAGAGCACTGGGCAAGAGCCCAGAGAGCAGGATTCGGGGTCCATGCAGCCTGCACCCACCACGCCTTCAGCCTGAGAGTCTATTTTCCCTATCTGAAAGTTCATCCTGCAAATGCCACTTTAGAGATAAAGGGAAAAAAAGTCCTCAGAGGGGCATGGTTTTAATGATGTAATTTTAAACATATTTCATGTGTTTTATTTGTGTTCATCTAAGAGGGGGAATAAATCCCACAGGTCCGATGCCCTGTGCTGGTTCCCAAGATTTTCTCCGTCCTTGATTGACAGTGGTAGGCATAAGCCTTTATTTCCATTGGTTTGCACACCCTGTGGATCTGACATGGTCTCTCTTGTTTGGTCTGAGAATCAGATGCTATTTCTTGTCTGAAGACATTTGTTCTCAATTGCCCACACAGTTCAATAGGATTTTAAGGTACATTTGTTAGGGATTATAAAGCACCTAAAGATGTATCAAGTGGAAGGGTCAATACAAGATCAGTGTGTATTGTGTTACGGTGTGTTGCATTATGTGGTATGTCTCAATTCACTATTGGAAACCAGATGTGGCAGACAAGCCCAGCCTATTTTTTAAACATTTGTAGATATCTTTGAATTATAGCATCAATGTTTAAAGATTTTCAGAAAGATTTCAAGAAGCAGATTTTTCTCAAGTCTTCCTATTGCTATCAAAACCTCAAATTCTGCTAGATAATTGAAATGCTCTATCCCAATCTAAAAAATAATAAACATAAAAAGAACGCTTATATCTTTCTTTCATAATATATACAGAGTATGGTATGAATTTGCTACCTGTAAGGTGTATTGAATTTTTAATCATCTATATATTTATGGTAAAGAGTAACACATTACTTCTAGCACACAAAAGCTTATGGCATACGATTATCCTTAATTAATGGGTAAGTGCAAAGCTTTATTATTCAATGAAACTGATTTATTATCTTAATTCTCTGATGTTCTGCTTCATGTTTCCATTGAAACCATTGTTTGCACCATGGTAACCAGCAACCACCATATGTACATGATCTTTTTTATGACCTATACGTAATTAGATTTTATTGTTTTCTTAAAGCTGAAGCAAAGCCTGTGCAAGTGGTCTGGCTATACTGTCCGATACCTATAAATGAGGGATGCGTCGCTTGCTGCTTTGTTTCTCTAATAATCAGGTCATATTTTGGTATATTACTAGCACCTGGCATCCATTTTTTCCCCAGCAGTCCTGCACACATCCCTCCTCTTCCTTCCCGAGCACAACGGCGCACTTGCCCACCTGTCCCCGACTCCTCTGCTCGGCACAGCTAGTTAACTGAAAGGAAGTGAAAAGAGCTGAAAGCTAGTAGGTGTCGGAGCTGCCTAGTAGAGAGATCCCCAGCTAATTGCTAGTCCTAACAGGCACAATTAGCTGCTACATGCCCTTTGAGATGGCCCTGGGCTTCTCGCAGGTAACAGCCATCACTAGATAAAGGCTGAAATACGCTGCATCTAGAAAGACACTTGCAGACAGGGATGTCACAGGCTGCCAATTACGCTCTGCCTGTACACAGTCTCTTCCAAGAACCAGACAAGACACATATACCTGAAGTTAAAGGGACATGATGTGTACTGTTTTGAACTACACAAGTGTGGGGCATGTGAGGATATAACCCTTCTCAAATCAGGACATGTCATCTTTTCAATTATTAGTTCTTGATCAAGTTTTGCAGTGTTTTTTAATGTTTACTCCAAGCAGTAAGTCCTGGTAAGCTCAGGGGAGAGGGCTGCATATTTTGTTTGCTGTGTGTGATGTTACTTTAAGCAAAGTTTCACCATTACCACACAGAAACACATGACTTAACAGTCCTCTTCTAACCAAACAGTGGTGCTCTACCCTGATGGGACTGTAATCCTTTAGCCATCTATTCCTCCCAGAGGAGCAGAGACAGATTAAGATATCCAAGGTTTACTTTTGAAACTAGCAAGTGCCCCACACTCCCTTATCCATAAAAAAATGACTTCCTCTGAGCATCTCTGGCAGCACATTCTTTCTCTCAAGCAATGAACTTCTGTACAAAATAAAGCAGCCCAGAAAGACAGCCTTAAAAAAACACACCAGGTTTTGACAACAATGAGAAGGAAACGGGCAATTTCAGATAGCTATCACAACACATGCCACCAACAACAGCATCCTGTAGAAAATCATTGTATCTCAGTGCATAAATATTCAAATGTTTCAAAGTTGGAGACTATGAAAATTTTAAGATCTAGACCTAAGTCGTGGTCATTGGTATTAATGTACAATTTCTAAGACATGTAAGAAGCACAAATACTTGCCCAAATTTTCATATATTAATAACCTAAGTTAGTCACCCACCTCCGTACTTGCATATACATTTAATAAGAGATTCGGAAAAAACTGTGTACACACAATTTCCTCTGAAGAAAAATTCCTGTGTGGTTGCTCTGAGAAGTAAAATGATTCCACTGCCTACCTTCATAAGGTCCTGTATCTCCTGCCATTCTCTGTTAGAACATCAGGTCTTCGTCATGGCTACTTTAAGAGCACATTCTCATGGTATTTCTCAAAATCTGTCAAACTACCTGCAACAAATAAAATGAAAATTAAATATTAAGAGATGTCTATTTATTTCTTATTAATATAAATATCTTAAATATTTCACATTTATTTCTTTTTTTAAAAAAGCATATTGAAGACTCTCTTCCAAATCATGTAACTTCTAGTGAAGCAGGTTAATATTCAGAAGTCAACTTCCCCAGTTCCAATTGATACCACATGGGAATGGCTGTTTCTGTATAGGAAGCTAAACCAAAATTCAAGATATTAAATATAAATTTCTGTAATTCAAGACTCAGTTTACATTTTCCAAAGAGCTTTGTGATCTTAATATCGAAAGTATGCGGAGACCACAATTGCTAATGATGGAATAGTTAAAATCTGTTAAAGGATAAAAATTACTTGACACAGTTGGTTTCAGCTCCCCAGAATTAACAATGAAGCTCCAAAGACTTGTAGGTTTTACTGAGGTCTAGATCTGTCTGCTTACCTACATTGAAGGAAAGGAAGACCACTGAATGGATCAACAATATATGTTATCTGCACTTACGTTTTTCTCATAATGATCTACTGATCATTCCTGTGACAGATTTGAGAAGCAGATTCCAGGTAAAGGGACCCAGGGAACCTGTGCCTACATTATCACTTCCAGTTTTCATTTTAGATTCCAGATGCTTTTTGTTAGTTTTTTTGTTCGATTGTTTGTTACGAACAGGTTTGTTTTCCTTATTATAGAGTGGTTGTTTTTGAAATATATGCAAAACCAGCATGCTAATATTTGGTTTCAAACCAAGTAGTGATCAAAAAACTAAAAGGAAAGAATGAGTGCTCTATTATTAAACTAGTAAAATAAATAGATATACATTTTTTCCCTTTTTACAGATACATTTGCAACCAAATTAGTAACAAGATCTCCTCCAGTATAAATAAAAAAGGCTTGCACCTACCTATTAATTAAGAATAATGGAATGCCATAAGCTTTTGTGTGCTAGTGGTACTGTAATTTGTTACTCTTCACTACTAAATATGTAGCTGATTAAAAATTCAGTGAGGCTTACATATATTAAATTCATACTGCATTGTGTATTGATTCACTTTGCTCATCCCTAGTCCACTGAATTCAAGGGGAGTAAGCTTTGGACCTCTCAAGTGAAGAAGAAAACCCTCTAGCAATGCAGAAGTTCAACAGACAGGTCTTCAACACACAGTGTCACAGGGTTTTGGGCCACAGATCTCATGGGCTGACCTCCTTGTTCATCCCAGTCCAATTCACCCAGGTATTGCTGCACCATGAAAGGGCAAGGAACCAAACCCCCATGACCCAGCTGGTCTCCCTTGGAGAGAAGTTCCCACCTCACTCTCAAGCCGTCAGCGCTGGGGTTTTAAGGACCACATAGGGTTCTCAGAAAGCAGATTCTCCTCCCCAGCTCAGAGGCTTGGTCCATTGCTTTGGTGTCCCATCTCCAGCTGCGAGTTACTCGAGGGGATTATCGCCTCCAGCTCCCCCTCATTCCCTCCTCTCCATTCTCAAAAGTCAGCAAAAAACCCAAACAAACAAATGAGTGAATACATCTGGTGAATTGCACAGTAGAGGGGAAGCTAATGTACTAGGAGTAATGTCCTGGTGAAAATGAATTAAATTTCCCAAGCAAATTAACAGACACTGAACTTGTGAGATCCTCTGAGAAAAAAATACAAAAAGAAAGAGAGAAAAAAAAAAAAAGATTATGAGAATCATGGGGCTTATTCAATGTGAGAAATAGGATTGTTGTGCACAGCACTGTGTGTGCTCCTCAAACATACTACGTATAGCTTCTTACAGCATTGCAAACTTTGGGATCTTTAACAGACTGAAGAATTTGGCATCTTTTACTGCAAGAGTTGTTACATCAGAGTAAATAGTCCAATTGTCCTTTTCATGGTTACCATTCCTGAGCTCAGAAATCACTATTTACATGGGTAATTTAAAACAGATGCATTTTAAATACACCTTAATCTATACATAGCAGCAACCTAAAGCATTATGCCATTGGACCAAATTAGGCCCGTCCAATATACTCCCACTTCAGACTCTTTAAAAGTTTGATTTTTATTTTAAGAAGTCTAATTTTCACTCAAGTGGCAGAGAAATGTCTATATATCATCTTGCTGTAAATTGTTATTTTTTGGTCTTTCTTGCCTGCAAAACCAAATTCTTACAAGACCACCTGTGAGAAACTGATTTTTTCACCCTTACTGTAGCCTCTTTCATCTAATTAGGGTCAATTATTACTCTGTGCATGTTAATATTACCTACTTAATTGCTAACAAACTTAGCAGATAAGAAGGAGCAGTGAAAAGTTGGTTCTCCCAAGAGGAATCAGAATTTGCTTAATGAGGGAAATTTAGAAGGAAAATAAGTAAAGAAAAAAAAAGTAGCAGAAGAAAATAAAAGATGTTTAAAGAAGAAAATAAAAGACAAACAATATGCCTTATCCCACAGAGTGATAAGAAATGTAATGACATGCACTCCAGGAACAAATCACGTTAATGACCAGAAGTTTAGTCACTGCCTAAAATCATATGCTTCGAGCTTTGATTTTTTTGAAAACTTCTCACTGTCATCTGTGGGAGTACTGCTGTGGATTGAGTGTCATGCCTGCACCATGGTCAGCCACTGTTACCAGAATCTGGCTCTCTATACATGAGAAATTTGGCTCCCCTGATAGAGTCCGCTACCATGGACTCCAGAGGACTGTGACATCAAGCCAACTAACTTTCAGCACAACCCTATTTTACACTGTTGAACACAGAAAATGTACCATATGCTACTGCATTAAATGTAGCAATATTAGGTAGGAAAAAAATAAATCCAACACTAAAATTCAGATGAAGCTAAGATTTTTACATGAACCTTCTTCCTTAGAAAACTGGTCATGCATCTTTAAGAGTCAAAATGCCAGTTTTCTGTATTAACCATAGCCAACTGCCTACAACTTACAGTGTCTGATAACAGCATGATGGAGGATTTGCCCATTACAAACTCTTCTTTCAGAGTGATATCCACTTAGTCTCTAATGATATTTTCTATGATTGGACTTGAAGGTTTTAAGTATTGGCTGTTCTGGATACAGTGTGGTCTGTGATGCCTGATAGGATCTTAAACTAGAATGGTATGGCTGTAGGCAATACAATAAGATATCAGAAAATAGAGAGCCAAGGAGATAAATTTTGTGAGTCCACCTGACCAATCCAGCTGAGTGGAGTGCTGGTTTTCTGAATCCCATGAAGCAGGCATGTAAAATATCTGTTTCTTGATGGGTTTGGCAGATGTGATGCCAGAAATAATTCTACTCTGATTTATTTTTGTAGCTTTATCTAGTTCCCTATATTAAACCTACAATCCTAAAATAATTTTAGGGCCATTTATTTTTATGTCTACAAACAGTAGAGTTACCCAAATGTTAAAAGCCTATGCTCATACGCCCATAAAAGTACTGTTGATTAGATTGCAGTATTTCAGTTTTTAGTTATCAACACTGACACTTCTGGAAAAAATTGAGTACAATATACTTCTGTACACATTGCAGTGTTTTTAACCATTTAGTCAGTACCACGTACATCAAATAGACACCATAATAAAACAGAAATACATTAAACATACATCTGGAAGCACTTTGTAACTGACTTCTGCTTATGAAAATGACTGTACATAATTTCATCATTCACTTTAATTCAGTCACATGCTGCAGTCAATGGAGTCAGATAACATGCTGCAATAAGATTCAAGCATAGATTTTTCCTTGTGCTAAATTCCATGCTTTATCTATCAGCCCACATTTGCCATCACTTGTAAGTCCATAACGCAGCACCAGAATCTGCAGCAGCGGTTCTGGACACAGCATAGACCTGGTGGGATACTGTGATATTCACCTTTTGGAATGTCATTGCTCTATATAGTTTATGTCACATTTCACGGGTAGTTACTAATAACAATTCCAGCAGCACTGACTAACTTACCCTTAAGCAGCTTGACCAGAAGATGTAAGGGGAAACCAGATCTCACTTTCTGTTATCAGTAAATGGCAGGATATTTGCATGAGGTACCTGTTCTTTCTGTTTTACCCTTTATTGCTTGGTCTGAACAATTACCTTACAAGCACTCCATAATTAAAAGCTGCCACATATGTACAGTTATTTTCATACTGTATGTTTTTCAGTTTCATCCACAAAAGGTACATAAGAGAGGCAATAGTAGTAGATGTGGCAAAAAACCCCCTGTCATAGTATGACTGATAACGTACCCAGCAGGAGCTTGCTCTCAAAGGATGTGTATTTTAAAAACAAAGGTGCCTTACCTTATCTGCTGGTATTCCTTTACTAACAGCATCAAAATCCCAAGATGGGCCATAACACTGGTGAGTTGGCATGGTGTAATGCATGGCCAATCGTCTTTCTACTTTTGAAGAACTCTGTTGGTCCTCTGGCAAAGCACAGGTGAAATGATCAGCACAACAGAGATATCATAGTTAAAAAAATAGAGCATTTAATCTACATACATCTATATTGCTAAATCAACAACAAATCCCTAGTGAAATGTTGCGACTGTCCATGACAGTGACACTTCCAGGGACACCATTGGTTATCCTGTTTCGTGGTTGGTGGCTTTGCCTCAGTTACACATTTCCAGTCTTTTAACTTGTTCAGTTATAAAACCAACCTTTTCTGGTTGGTTTCGGAAAACGACCGATTCATAAGCACAAAACCATAATTGCTTCCTTGTTTAAAATATGAAGAGACATCCTTTGACAGAAACTAGAGATTTAGTTAAGATTCAGTACAATAGAAGAGGTTTCCAAATTGTCTACTATTCAATGATCTGAAAATATTTTATAAATATTACATTATCTTAGTTTCAGTGCAACAATCATTTGTGCAACAATCCAGGCAACTAAATAGAGGTATCCCTTTTATAAGTTGAGGAAACCAAAGCACAGAAAGACTAAATAAGCATTAAAAGACATTACAAGATTTCTTTTCCAACACCAGAAACAAACAGATTTTTTCTGAGTCCAAGTCTACGTTTCAAATCTCAGTTATGCTGACTTGTTGCTTCCCTTTGCTTTGCTGGAGAAAACAGAATACATAGAGACTTCATCTAAAAATCCTCTGCATTAAATATGTTCTGGCGAGCTCTTGAACAGAAGAACATTGTCCCTTACGGACTGACTAGCTGGCCAGTCCAGCTGGCCTGGATGAAATCTCTTTCTTGATCATTTTGTTTATAGCATATATTTTGCTTTGGCACTTCTGCCACCTGCTCTTGTTTTCCATTACACCATGGCTGTGTAAGCGCTTGCCCACTTCAGTCTACACTTACCCTGAGAGCGCAAAAATATTTTCTTCTCATAAAATAAACTTTGAAACATTCTCTCATTAGTCAAATTTCCTACTTTGCATTTTGGTGCTTTATAATGAAGACAGATGGACCACAGGGAACCTACGTAATGGGATAGGTCTCACATAAGTCTAACTAGGACAAAATCACGTACATCTAACTCATCATCCATGATCCCAAACAGAAGTTTTTTGCTTTATAAGTAAAGATGCCTCAAGATACCATACATGGTAAATCCTCCCTAATTTGTGGTGGTGACTGGATGTAGACACATTAATAAACTCAGCAAATGGTGCAAAACCAGTGACGTCAAATAACGCAGAGGACAAGAACATCCTTTACTCCACCCTCCCGCAGAGCCTTTACAAGTTGCTGCCCCAGCACTAAACTGATGAAGCCCCATTACCTGCACTGGTGGCAGGAGAGAAATGGGACAGCCTCATTTTCCTCTTCCCCAGGGCTCTGGGCCTTGTGTTGCCAAAGGAATATAACTGCAGTAAGACTCCATGCAAATCAGCTGAGGGAGCCATCTCCTGCTCCACAGCTGCAGCAGAACTGCAGCGGCAGCAGCAAGACACTGGTTCAGTAAAACCACAGATTAAGAATGATTATCCTTTATTTGGGTTTGCAGTGATCAGCAAGGTTGTAGCCAAGAGGCGACATACTTTCACTATCCCACGGTTCCCAGGGTGGAACCAGTCACGCTGCTGCTCTAGATGCCAACGCAGCAAACTCACATGTTCATTTTCGATGTGGCTTTGAGGTTTACTAAGTGATGCTGGTCAAAGCCCTGTTATTGTTCTCCAACAGAACAAAAAAAAATTCTCTTTCCTTCTCTTGAAATGCAGCTGTATTTTACTGCAAAGGAGGGGGACCTGAAAATAATTTTCTGCATCACTATTATCAATTATCCAAAGCCCATTTGCACCATTATGACTTTAATGTTCTCCCAACAGAAATATAATTCTCATTATTTTTATTGAGTTTTATTTTTATATTGCTATTAAATGCATATAACCAGATTCTCTGTTTTCTTAAACTACGTGGGCCAAATATCCAACCCAGTATGAAACCCTGACTTTAAAACCGTGCCCCTGGGTTTAGGTGTGTATGCAATGTGCACAACGGTGATACTGAAATTGCTTAGGCATGGGATCTTTTCTATACATAAAGCTATGCAAACAAACATTCTACTCTTGAATTTTACCATAGCCACCAAAACATACTCAGTAATAGTCATTTTTCCAAACAATCCTCTTTCTTGACCAAAAAAGGGTCAAGTGTTAGGGAGCAGGTAATGATGCATTTCAGCATAATGTATTAAAACATGCTAAACTCTTAACAGAATAATTATAAAAGTACAGGAACTGTTTGAGAATATGGCTTGCTTGATATTTTTATATAGATGTTTTAGAATCAAGACAAATTTAATCCCAGTTCCATCTTCTCCAAAGGTAGAAAGGAAGGCAGAAAACAGGTGTATTCAAGAAGGGACAAATTACTGTTGTGATTCTGTTGTAAGAGGTAGCAATTCTAGTCTTTTCATGTGGATTTGCATATTTAGTAAGTAGGGACACCCTCTCACAATCCAGTTTTTATCTGTTATAGTTAATACTAAAATGGCATTCTTTTATGTATTAAACCAAAAGACTAGACATTATCAAAATGAAACAGACTTTTTCTTTTGAAGGTATTTGCTTGCCTCCAACTATAAATCCAAAGCGGCACTGAATGAGTTTTCCAATGCACTTGCCCTGCTCTGAGTACACTCACTGAAGAGATCCAGAAATAGTGTGTTTGAATACAAAGTTTCTCCTGCTCCAACCCTCCTATTCATAATATTTCTGAAAGTGTGATGTATCAGTGGATCCCTCTCACTCTTCCCTCTCTGCTCCTTCTGGCCCGTTTCATGTCCCTGCCCGAAGCCTCGGAGCCTGGTCCGCAGGCAGCAGCTGGCCAGGCATACTCCCTGCCTGCTACCCCATCCCCAGCGCAACGCACCAATGCGGGGACTGCAGTTCTGCCCGTGCCAATGCCAGTGCTCACGATGAGCTGCTTTGGTCAACATGAGTAATGGAGTGCCTGGGCTGAGTCAGATCTGAGCAGCCTGGATAAGCCCTCCCCCTGGACCTACATGATGGTCCTTAAGCCGGCTCCCAATGTAATTTTAAACTTCACTTCATCATAATGATAGGCTACAAACGAGCCTCCTATGAACATAATAAGCACGGTGAAAAAGATAAACTACTTTAAGAAACGCTATGGCAAATACCAACTGGAAAAGGGACATAAACTGGATTCAGCTGCCCCCTGAAACTGCCACCCTCTGTGCACGTGTGGCTGGCAAAGAAATTCTCACAAACAAGCAGGCAAGAAAGGGTGGGTATAAAGGCTCCTCTGCTTGTCACCTCATTCCTCATTTTCAGTTTCACTTACGATCGAATACTCTTCCAACATACAAACTTCTAAGGTTTCATTGTTTCATATAGTTGTAGCTGATATATCAAACCTTTTTTTTCTTTTTGCCTTACATTTACAGCTCAGAGACTTCTGTTTGCCTTAACAAATTTTGTTTGCATAGTTGACTGGCATCAGGTTAAGCAGGTATTGAAATGGGATATAACAACCTAATCAACCATTAACAGGTATAGAAGAAGCCCTGACAAGGAACACTCTGAAACCCGTTCATGATGAGATTCTTTCTGATAAGGGGAAAAAAAGAGAAGTGTATGACCAATTTATGCATAAATTGGCCACATTTTCACACCTAGCCCCAATTATCTAAAAAGGGTTTAACATTATATTTATATTGATAAGCTTAACAATGTTGAACAAGGACTCTGGGATGATCTGTTACAATTCATATCCAAAGCGACCAGAAGGAATAATTGGAAACCCTCCAGCATTTCAAGAAATAGAAGCAGCCTTGAAAAAGATGAAAACTGCCATGCAAGGTCTGGCTTTTGCTGAAATTACAACATAAATTCCGAATGAAGGATGGCCAAGAATAATTCAACAATTACAAATTCCTCTCTAAAGACGGAGGGAATGCTACAAGATTAGAGAAATTGAGTCATCCTAAATGTCTCCAAAGAAAAAAAAGAAAAAGACTGTAATGACTACAGGCTGACTGAGACTTTTGATAGACTGTGCCACTGATTGATTGCACAGGGATTTTAGCTGAATAACCTGTTTTTATGCTATGAATATCAATAGTTGGCTACATAAATAGAGACGACACTTGCCAAACAATTATGGAAATCCTCATGCTCACCACCAGTGTGTAAGTTAACCTCAAGGTATATTAGACTGTCTTTAATGCTCTACAATCATTTTGACATCTTCTCCAAGGCAAAAGCACCCATAAATGCCTAACCGATTTCCTGTACAAGCCACAACGACAAGGCCAGCCTGTCGCATGCAAGTATCTCAATCAAAACTGAAATATCTACCCTTAAACCACCCTTTAGCTGCTGAGGTTGTGATTCCTCCTACAAACCATTTCTGTTTTCCAGAATCAACTCGTACAATAAGGAGAGGAAGCTCTCCCCTGAGTGCTGCCTACAAGCAGCAGAGAGACCAAGGTGAAGTCATATACAGGCTCTTAAAAATATGTTATAGAGGAAGATAGATAGATAATAACATGACCTATAATTCAAGGCTGTATCTTACAAGAGGCATGGGGATAATTCCATTTTCCCCTCCTCCAAAATTTAGCACAGAAGCGCAGGTGTCAATGAATGCCAGCGCTGGTTACAGCACTCCATATGGCAGCACCCCAGGTTTTATGGCAGCAGCATTTATGAGGGTCCCACCATCAGCTTTGCCTTTCCCATCTCCAGATGCTGGGACGGCAGCCTGTGCTGCCGGCCTCCCTCTTCAGGGATCTCTCCTGCCTCTCCATCCCACCTTTAGCTCTTGCCCATTCCCTCCCTTCTGCAGGAGTGGTTTCACCCAGGCTTAGCCCTGAGCTGGCATTCTTGCCCAGCAAAGTTTAATTTTGCATATGTGGCTGAGGAGCCTTGAGCCATCACAGGTCAGGTCTGTACAGAGCTATGCTTGTAAATAATTTTTTACTCCATGACAGATATAGAACAATAGAATAAACTGCAGTTGAGTGAAGACAATCTTTCTTTTCCCAAAACCATTGGTAAACTGGAAGATCAGAAAAGAGATCCTTTGAGGATGAAGATGCTGTATTTGTTTCCAACAATGTTTTCATTTAGATTTAAAGTAAATGGAAAAATAAACAAAACAACAACAAGAAAACATGGAAAATTCAGAACAAAGTCAAGTGAAATAAACCAGCATCTTCTGTTATGAAAACATCAGGAAAAAACACTATGAATAAAGACAGTGAAATGACATACTTGGAAAACACGGGAGTGAAACTCTCAGGAATTTTCTGGATGTTTTTGTTACCTTTCTTCCTCTATGTGAACAACTTAATTCAGCCAACAAGAATTTAACAATATTTTAGCATTTCTGAGTCTCTGTTTTTCATGCACACAAATATAAAAAAGGATTCAAAGGAATTTTTTTTGCTCTGTTCCTCTTGTTCTTCTTGTAAACCAACACACAGGCACTTACACAGCTGATCTGGAGAGGTGCTAAACACTCTCATCAACTGTTGGTGACAAATATGAAATTAGACCTCATCTTTGGAGACAGGCTGATGACAATGCTGAGTTGCATCCTGAGGTGTCTGCTATGTTACTGCCCACCCCCCTGTCACCAAATCAGAAACAATAAGTCCTAATCAAAGCTATGTAGTTTCTTAGGTGCTCATAGCGATGGGGCCATAGCCCTCTCCAGCATGCACTGATCAACACAAGCAACATCTGTCACCTCTGCTTTCACCCACCTCCCTTGGGGGTGAAGTGCGTGGAGCAGGTTGCTGCCGTGGTCCTTCCTAGTCTGGGAATTCCCCCAGATCCCTAGCGGGCTGATGTGGCTTTGCACAGCATCCAAGAATTAGATATATTTCAAATCACAGCCAATAATCCAGCCTCATTTTAGCTAGGTTTTTTTGGAGGTAGGTCCTTATTTCTGCGCATCTGTAAAAGTTGGGTTTATGTTTGCCAAAATCTACTTGCTTAGTGCACAACTAGCCAACTTTCCCATGAAAGCCATGATACCTGTAAGTCTTCAACTCCAGCTTTTCACAACATCAGCCAGATCACCACATATATATATATATATGTAAGTAGGTGGCTGAGTGCTTAGATTTGCATAAACTGTGCCAGTGTAATTTAAAACTAAGATGCCAGTACCTTATTTCTAAGGCATTTCGGGGGGGGGGTGGGGTGGATGTATGCTAGAGAGTGGGCCAGGAAGAGAGTCAATAATTCATAGTATCCTTCCAGAGGGTACTCCTTAGAGGATCTCTGAAGTACATCACTGACATTTATTAACAGATCCTTAGAAGACTCTCCTTGAAAGGCACAAAGACAGTATTATTGCCCCATTTTATAGAGGGGAAACCTGAGGTAGGAATTTAAAGATATATACTATCTCATTGAGATGTTAAATGAACAAGCTAAGACAGACTCCAAGCATTTTTCACTGCCAAGGTGAAATTGTACCAGAGTGCATTTCTGTGCAAGTTTTCACTTATGGCCAGCAGGCATGAGAGGTGAAGGTGCAGCTCAGGTCATCTGCAGTGGGTGAAGTTGCAGACGTGAGTGTCAGCAATCTTATCTCCACAGAAAATATTGTTATCACAAAGCAGAGATCAGGGGTCTACATAAAATTAATCAGAAATTTCCATTTCTTAGACTTGGCACAGGATGGGTAGCATCTCCCTTTAGCAAAAAAATAAACAATAGACCATTATGTCACCCTGGTCAGACATAGAGAAAAACCTGAAAAGGTAACTGAGCTTGATGTCACATCTTTTTAGGGTTGCAGCTCTTTGCTTTGGGGGTGTTTCTGCCCCCATCCATCCTTGTGATGGTAGTAAATCCCAGAAGCAATGGGTCTTCTCCTAGAAATACCACTGCATTATATTTATACTTTTCCTTTCTAATGAAATATTCTCTTTTCTATGGACCTGCAGGAATAACTATGTCACTTGGGCAAGAGCTAAGTATATTTTAAACTATCAACAATCCTTAACAATTAGAAAACAGAAAGGAAAAGAGGGAAAGTAGGAAGAAACCTGTGCAGTGCAATAAGAAGGATGGCCAGCAGTGTACGTACACCCCTCTGGCAGGGATGTTAGCACGTACACTTCAGCATCTAAAATCTTCCACACCTCTCACTGACATCCTATAAAGCTGACAAGTGGGCACTGCAGTCAAAGCTGTGCCGGCTCCTCTCCTGCTTTCCCTCCAGCCAAGCAATGCGCTCGACATCAACCTGGCAGGAGAGACATGCAGACGGACCACAGCAGCCCTCCCAGATGGAAATGCAAAGCAGTTGTTCCCCCATGTCTCAGGACACAATTAAAAACACACTATTTAAACAACGCTGTCCACCTTTGAAAGAAAAACCACAACACTGCACTGCCTGGACACGGAATTAATCCAATGTGGAGGTGTGGCACTGAAAATCAAAGTCTTTGATTGCCTGCAGATGCAGGCAAAATTCAAGTCATTTTTTCTTTTTTCTTTATCTTTTCATTATTAAATAAAGTATACCGTGATTTCAGGTGTGGACAAATTTGGTCCTCGTAGTTTCTGTATGATGATGCTATACAGCAATGAATTTCTTACACTTGCAAAACACTTGTTGGATCTCTGAATAATCCAAAAATATGAAGTAGGACAAGATATTCCCTCAGTTCATCTTCACAAAACATGATGTCACTTATGTACAGAGTCTTAATCCTATTCCTCCTCCTATTTTCCTTTCAAATATGTGTTTTGTACAGAGTTATCCATCAGACAGCACACTGTCAATGGGATGTGTCATTGCTGTGTGTGTATTCTGATAAAATGAACCTAATGCATATGTAAATCTGCCTTCTCAGGAAAAGTCTGCAGAAACACATTTGACTTGAAATCTCTTGCTGCAAAAAGATTTAAGAAGGGTAGAGATGAAAATTTCCCAGTTGCAAGACTGAAGTTGCAACCTGTGAGTTCTGAACTATGCGGTCCATGGAGGAATTTCACGAGGGCCAGGCTGCCTGTCCGGCCGCATACTGCCTGCGGCAGCACTGCTCGGCAGCCACGCACAGCACTGGGGACCAATGGAGTTGGCCCCACCTGCTCGCTGGTGGAGGTGGCCCTGGCTCGCTCTCCGCACCCGTTCAGTTCAGCCATCCAGGGGCCGTTGGGAAGAGGAAGGCCCTCGCCGCCCGCGGGCTCCAGCAGTGCCTGGGGCCAGCAGCTGTGTGACTTTGTAAGAGCACTGGGCAGCCACGCTAATAAAATCATGCAGATGACCATCACAGGCTGCTTTCAAACACATTGTGCTGCTAGGGACTGTCGGAAAAGTGATCACGGAGACCTCCGTGAAAAGTACCCAAATAAATCCTGATCGTGGTAACACGGATTTAGCTAATTGATTTTTTAAAAATTTTTTTAAAGGCAAAACCATCAGCTCTTTTGAATGGACTCTTAAATATAACCATTTACAACAATTTGTATAAAAAACAGTTTAAGGAAAGGATTTAAAGATATCATCTGGCAAATTGCTTTGTTGACAACAAATAGATACTAAGTGCAGTTTATCCTGGCCATAATTAGGCACCAGTTTTCTAGCTTTGTGATCCTAACATGGGTTTTTTACTATTATTTTAAAGAGTTTACAAGAACACCGTAGCATTAATAGACACCATCTGAAAAGAGTAGAAGTAGGCATATAAGAACATTAATGAAAAGTCCATTTGAAATTTAAAAAAAGTACATCCCTCTCACAAGTAACTAACTCTTACTCAAATTAAAATATATAACCAATTTAAAAAAACCCAGCAAAGTTATTAGTGAAGCACAAGTGCATATGTGTATGCACCTTGCCATCCGTACGGGCAGAAATTGCAGGCAGAAGTATAAGGACCCATAAGGTGGAAAGAAATCTCCTTGTCATACCATTATCTACCTGCTGTTCTAAAAAAATAGTATTTCTTAGTTCTTAACCCAAAATCCTAGTTTATATTACATATCTTAAACATTGTAGACTACATATACAAAGAAAGGATTTCTGCTTTTGTAACACCATTTTTAGAAGCAGCTGGTGGCTTTGTGTAAACCTGCTGCCTCTGAGAGCAGGGAGGGCATCCTTTACAGAAGAAAAGTGAAAACCAAAGCTGTCTGTTTATAAAGTATTTTTATGAGAGCACAACTGTCTCTCTGGTTGGAAAGTGGAAAATATAAATACAAGACCTTGTGATCTGAAAATATGGCAGTTTTCAAGCTTCACCTTTTAAAAGAATATCTCAAAATCCGAAAACCTTCTGCTGTATCTTGCTGTTTAAAGAAACAAGGTGTATCCTTCTTTATAGCAAGTAATATACAAAATCACTTGTACCACATATCTCTCCGAGTATGTTGTGCCTGAGCTCAGTGAAAGGCTTTGTTTTGGTTTCTAAGTGCTTTCTTGTTTATTTGAAATGGCACTATTTACATCTCATAGCTTATTAACTCTAATCACCCAGTTCAGTAATTAAAAAAGGCAGAGTTGTCTACTGACATTGATCACAGTACAAAAAGCCATGGCAAAAAGAGTCTAATGAAATATTTTTGTAAATTGTAAAAAAGGATAATTATGGGAACAGGAAAGAAAATCCTAACTGTATAGCTTCTTTTAATGAAATCAATAAGATATTGTTCAATTAAGTAGCAAAGCAAAGCTGGGAGATTGTGGAGTTTGATAGGACATTGACAAACACATTAATGCTTTTGCAGCTTTCAGGTGACTTCATGGGATGATATCCAAGATAAACTCAATTTCTTTTTTTTTGTTGTTGTTAACACCTTTTCATTTAAAGAGTTGGAAAAGAAAGGGCAAAATGAGCCACTTGCTGAAAACAGAGCGAGCGACTCTGAAATTCATCTGCTGGAAAAGGTGACTTTTCTTCATTCAAAGGAACTTCTTTTCCTTTTAGTGGTAACCATCTGTTGATAATTTCTTTTTATGAGATTATTTTTGAAATAGAAACACTATATATTAGGACTTTTCCTGCACATATAGCATCATCCAAATTTCAAAATACACTGTATTTGATAACTAACACTTATTACTTACTGCCCTCCACAAAATATTCTTCGCAGAAGGTTAGAAACTGACATTTCGAGTTGAAAATAATGCATTGTCAAATAAGAAAACTGCAGGCTACAATTTTTAACACATGTATCTATTATTTTAAACATGAAACATTGCATCAGTTTGACATTAATTTATATAATAAGGACAGAAAAGGATAATGCAGTTTTCAGGGGCTATCTACATTTAATTAACTAGCAGCAGTCGCCTGTAACAAAAGAAAACTCCGCTACAAAAAATAAAGCCTGTTTGTACACCTTCTATCATGCATTATTGAAACACACAATGTCATTATATGAAATAATAAGTGCTTAAATAGAGGCAGCAACTAATAAATGCAGACACGAAACTTTCATAAAAGTTTGTAAATACAGTATTGTATGGAAATTCTGATGCATATTAGCTCTCATATGCACTGTAAAATGTTTTATTATGAAAAAAGTGGGTAAGATACTTATCTTTTAAATTGGAGTTTAATATTTTATTAGTGCCAGGCACATAATTCTCATCAAATGGCAGGAAACTCTTTTTTGTATGGATATAAATGTCTAGAGTTTAATATTTCAAAGATAAGTACCTACTACTGTATCTATCACACTGCAGCTTAATGGAATTTACTTTTTCTTAAATATTTATACTGTACGTGTGTTTGGTTGTCAAATGATTGCGTAACTACTGAGACAGAACTGATAAGCTGGGCAACAATCTTGTAAATTATTATTTTTCAAATTTGAAATGTTTAAAATCTTGAATACAATAAGGAACAAAGGATTTAAGAATTGTCAAACACTCAGTTGTCTTGGAAAAATGGTATTCTATAACTGGCAAGCAAACAAAAAGTTCTTCTACTTGAACCCTAGATTGCAGAAATCGTCTGACTTTCCCCAAACAGATTACATTTAAAGAAAAACAGAATGACATTAGAGAGAAATATTTCCTGAGAATCCAAAATACACAGCAGTAAGCAAAAACTGAGACCAGTATCTGATATTTCCAGTGCAATGTACAGAGAGCATCATTCAGGTTCTGCAATACTGCAAACTATTTCATCAGTTCTGAGAAATGCTTTCTGATCCATGCTGATACAATTACCTAGCCTTTATTGGCAATTTAGACCTGCTTTTAGGGACATTTTAGAGCAAATGATGTTTTCTTGATATTTTAAAAAAGCAGCGCTATTTGCTATACCTTTGGGATAAGGTAGAAATGGAGTTAGAGGCTCATTAAATATCTGACTGGTACAATGTGGTTTTTGTTACTGTGGACTAAACTACCAAAAATGAAGATATGTTCCTGGAGGTTCTGCTCCCCCTTGCAATCAAACGGTATTTTTATCTGGAATATTTCTGTAAAATATCATCTGGCATTTACTACTACTGTACTACTTACGAGAGCCTTAAAATCTTCCTATTAATTGAAAGATGTTGAAACTTACCTAATAAATTTTTAATATGAGCCATGTGTGAAGGGCACACCACATCTTTCTTTGTTCCTATAAAAACGTGATGTCCAGACTATGACCAAGTGAGCCTGAATTCCTTTTGATGTTTCTGTAAGTAGAAAAAAGTGAAGAAGTTACTGAGATGAAAAAACTAAAATGAGATACTCTTAAATGTTTTTTACACAGGGATTTAACTGAAATGACATGTGAAACTAGACAACGGTCTACTGAACGACACAAAGCCTAAAAGCTCCTACCAGTTTGTCTTGTAACTGATCTAGCTTTAACTAGGAGACTTCAACACAGCTGCAGTACCCTTAAATTTTAGAATTTTATTCAAAAGCCTCTTTCCTAGAGCACTGGCAAAACAGTTAAACTAGGTTCTCTTATCCTGATTACAATAGAATACGCAGTCAAAAGTAGACACAAAAGATACATCTGTTTACATTTCTTTCATATTTTCAACTGTTTTGCAATTTTCCCCCTTTTGGAAAATTCACAGGAGTGTTTCTGAGTTCTCTATATTACGCAGCTATTTTTATGCCATATTGGTCTGAGGAAATAACATACAGGAAAGTGCAATAAATCAGGAGCATACCATTGTGATAAATAAAAGCTGATAATTTAAAACTCTCTTCGATAGAAGTGAGACGCCTCGTGAGAATACTAGTGTGGTAAATAAAGTCTGCTAATTTAAATCTCTTAAAATAATGTTTCCTGCTGTTAGCATCCAACACACAATGTAGCAAGACAGTTATTAAGGATCCCTGTTGAGGAGAGGATCACATCACTGTCACTGTTACGGGAAGGAAACTTGTGTGCTGCGAGTTTCTCCAAGGAGATGGAGCAAACTCTCCAAATGCTTACTTAGCTGACACACATAAGCAATTAGGTGTAAACAAATATATAAACAATTTGATTGAACTTGAAATCATAGGTATTTGTAGCCCCAGCAATGCTACAATTATAGTCCACGTCACTGAAATCAGTTTGAAGTGAAGGAAGTTGCGCTGCAGCCTAGCTTTAAAGAGAAGTGGGTTTAGCTCTTTCAGTCTGAGTGGTTAATGGACTGCCAGGGAAACGATCTGAAATTCTCCTGTTCTGAAATCAGAATAGGAATCACTCATCCACCAGACTAAGAAAGATTTTAAAGCCCCAGACACCTTGTTGCCAAAACATCTTCTTTGTCCTTTCACTGTCCACTGAAGATGTTTCAGCAGTAAAACAGCAAGCGGCTGGAAAGCCTAATGCAGTTTGCATCACTGCAGGGGAAGGGGGGAATAAAAAAAGCAAAAAAGAAAAAAATCCTGCCAGAAATGCAGTGTCGTTTCCCCCCCCCATCACTGGGGAGGTGCAGGGAGACTGGCCAGTCCGAAGGACCAGGACATGCTCCGCAACCCCACGCAGCGAGAAGCAAAAACACAGCCCCCTCCAAACTCCCCTCCTCCCCAAAAGGCAGAGCCAGATCAAGTCGCACGGCCTTCGTTTGGCCCTATCATTTCCCTTAAGAAAACCTCACCTGTTGCCATTGCAGATTTAAAGAACCCGTGCCTGACACTTTGTGCTTCAGCGGCCTCCCCCGCCTGCGCCTACTGCGGGGTGCGGTAAGGGCTCTGCGACATGCCCTGCTAGTTTCCCTGGCAGAGGGTTCCTGTTCTGAAGCCACAGCCTAGCCACTGTCGGAAAGGAATTTAGGGAGAATTAAAGGACTCTTCAGAAGCACCCTTTGCTCATTCCTGCCCCCCAGGTTATTGTTGACACTTTTTGAAATGGATTCCAACATACGGGTAAAGTATTACTACTCTGGTTGCCTGGCCAAGCGCATGGATACCCATAATGAAGCAAGGATGCAAGGTTTAAGATTATGTGCTAGGCAAAATGTTGAGTTTAAGTTTGTTTTTTTAAAAAAAACAAAGACTTTGAAAAGTGAAATAAATACATGGGCTGACAAGGACAGAAAAATACAAATATAAAATGTAAAAAATATATTTCATATAAATATAAAATAAAACAAAAGCTTGGCACTTGCAAGTTTGGCAGCCTCATCCAGCATTGTGGCATGCTGCGAGATCCGGGATGTTCTGTCTGCTCTGAACAAAACTCAGTGAGAGTTAGTGTCAGATATTACCTTTCAACTTCAAATTTTTTGCAGTTAGCAAGTTTTTGATCTTCTTAAAAAAAAAACAGCAATAAACTTCATAGATGCACCTGTATTTCATGTTCAGTGTATGCTACTCATACTGGCAGGAGCACAACTACTGGTGTAATTTTTAAAAACGCTAGCAGGTATCCAGGGAAAATAGTGGCGGTGGAACATACCAGCTATCTTGCAGAAAGAGCTCAGAATTTGGTAGTAAAGGACAACATATTCTGGGGGGGAACCAATCCTACAAGATCAGCTCTCCTCTGTTTGGGGGGGCGAGGCAGAGAACAGAGCCAGCACCCAGCGCAGCAGGTCCTGGGACCGAAGCAGGGGGCTGAACGCCTCCCAGCACAGCAAGTCACGGGGATCTGCTGCAGAGTGAGAAATCACAGCTAAGCTGGAGGGAGGAAGTTTTCCAGAGGCTGCACTGAGAGAGAGAAATGAGCTGAAAAGCTCAGTACAAGACGCACTGTGCTCCTGTGACCAGACACACAAAAGACCTGGTTTTTTCCCTTGTGCTTTTAAGCAGGGGCCGTTCAGAGGAGCAATGCCACAGTGACTGAGAACACAGGGACTTACGGTGCCTGCCCTGAAAAGCACTGAAATTATTTCAAGCGCCGGGCTACAGAAAAGGAGGGGAGGACTCAGCAGCCCAATTTGCGAATGCCAGGGCGGCTCTTTCCTTTGAGGAGCATAAATACTGCGACAGTATCTGAGGACCAGACGATTGCCATCAGCATCTCTGCGGATCAGGGGCATCACTGCGATAATCAAGCAGTCAGCCTGCCTCTCTGAGCAGATATTAGACCACTGCCATAGCAAAGTTCGACACAGTTTGGAGACAAAAACCAACAGAATAATTGCTGCAATGCCATACAGCATCTGTATTAACACGAGCAAATTATTTTGGTAGGGATTCAATTTCATAAATGTGGCTTCAAAGGCTGTTCCATGAGCACTATAATGCTTTTTTTCTTCTCACCGAAATGAATAAAAACTTTATGATATGTTCAGCACAGTACTTAAGTATTTGTTTTGTTAATTTCTTAAAACAAATTGGATTCCCAGTAAATACAAAACTTGGACAGCTGCATTAAGCAAGCAGTGGGGAAGCAATCTCATAATGATTATCATGCAGAAGCGCATTACGGAAGAATTCCCAGAATTTCATCCAAACTGTTATTTGCTCTATTATAAACCTTCTATAAAACCCAATATAAAAATTCCTGAAGGAAGAGAGAGCATTTTTAAATATTTGCAAATACCCTCCAATGATTAAAGAAATGTGTGAAGGATGAGATGTTAACGAATGACAACAGAATTAGGAGATATGGTCTTTCTCCTAATTTTATTGCACCGAGAGGGAATCAGAGCAGTTGTAACCATTTTCCTTCCAGCTGAACGTTTGTGGGGCCAGACCACCGAGCTTTTGATCATGAACCCTTGCAGGGCAGACTCATCCCTGGTTCTGGCACGAGCTGACTCCATGCACAGCAGGTCTGGGGGGCTCAACCCCATGCTGCGTTGCATTCACCCAGTGAGGCTCTGGGACTTCAGCCATCAACAGGCGTTGGGGTTGAAAGTATTAGAAGTGCTAGTCTTTCGGTTTCAAAGTATAAGAGCATATGGGACTAATGAATCTCAATACCAGCCCATAGTGCCTGGGATTTTGCATAAGGATTTTTGTTGCATTTCTTTATCTAAACGTCTTTATCTATGGCAGCAGGGCAGGAGGAGACAGGACTGGCTAATGCTTGCCTGATGTTCTCACCAAGCACATAGGTACCGATGTACAGACCTGCACTGTCACAACAGCACTGCATCTAGACAGCAAACTCCTCACCTGCTGCCTCTTACCATTTGCACGGAATTTGTCTTTCAGAAACAAAATAGCTGTGCACAGTAGTTTTCATAACACTTCAAGGGGGCTCGTAAGCTTTCCGCAGTGATATATGAACTCACTCCCCTTGGTGCTGCCAGGAGGGAGGTCAGCGAGGAAACATCCCATACAACCGATGGGGTTAGAACATCCACAGCTCCAATTATCATTTATTTAACCTTGAAAAAAAATCCCACCATAAAGCAGAATATTATTAAAAAAACTTTTTTAAAAAACCTGTCATCCTATGGAGCAGCCCTTTGTGGATTTAACAGCTAAGGCAAGCTCCCAGGAAGGAGGGGTTTGGGATCTTTCCAAACAAAAAGATTCGGCCATAAATTTGAAATCTCTCTTCTGTGAGTAACTAATTAGACTTTGACAAGTCTTACAGCCATTAACATCCCCCCGCAGGCCCCGTCAGGACGTGTCTGCACATGCAAGGTGGTTTTAGTGAGCCCCACAACCCCAGGGAAGGAAGGGCACTGTCCGTGCGAGGCAGCAGCACCCAGTCGTGCCTGTGGCAGTGCTAAGCTGTTGCTAAAGAAGTGGCCTCCCAGAAGAGCTGCTTGGCTTGGATGCAGCACCATACTGACACTTCTCCATGGACAAGAGTTTCATCTGGGATAGCTCAATAATTTGTGCACCTTGCTTTTTTAAATTTTTGCTCTTGCTGTTCTGCCTAAACCAGTCCTATTCTGCCCTAACCTTGTGCTGAGTTGAAGACAACTGATACACCTCTCCTTGTTGCTTTTGCTCTCCCCAGCGGTTACTGCCAAATGGACTTCTGTAAAATGCTGCGAAATGAGCAGTGTCCAGTTCTTACAGACCCTCATCCATGCACAGGCTGAACAGTGGACTCCATAAGCCATCATCCAACAGCTTCACAAACTTAATACACCTATCAGCCCTGTAGCATCCAGCTGACATCAGAAGATGAGCTTTTCAACCCACTCACTGTTTTATGGCAGATGATCTTCTGGAGTTCATACTCTTTCCTTGAGGATTTAAGAGCACAAGCCACCACACGGATGTGACATCTGACCACAGCAGCAGAGGTAACTGTCTGTAGGACATGGAGCCATCCAAGTCCCACACTATGCTCATGTGCAGACCCTATAAAACCTAATTCTAAATGTTTGTATACTTCTACATGGAACAGAAAAAAATTTCTCATTTCTACCAGCATAGCAAAACACACCCTTCTTTACACAGAGAAGGCTGCAACAACCAATGAATTTTCACATTTCTCAGCGTAGGAAAGCACAGCAGACGTGAGTGGGGGAGAAATCAGGCCACCAAAGCAGATGTCCTGCACTCCACCTCCATGCTGTCAGGAACGGAGAAGAAGGGCAAAGCCAGTGACCACAGAGTAAATCCAGGGCAATACCATCAAGTTAATAACTACTCAACATTATGCAAGCAGTATACTAATTTACTCACAGGTTAGAAGTGTCTACCGCTGTTTCATTAAATAGTAATTCTTGTAAATTTGAGACCATAACTGTAATCAGCCCTAAGGGGACTGTGTTTCTATTGCCACTATTACTAAACCCCCATACTTATTCCTGCACAGTACAAGGTATATTTAATTTCCTCACTCACATACATCCTGCCTTCTTACAAATTTATAGCAAAAGTTCAAGAGACCATGCTCCCTCCCAGACGCAGTTTTGTACCTACAAGCGTGCACCAAGGCAGAAGGGCCCCATGGGGCCCTAAGCAGAGGCACGTGCCGGGGCTGCTCTCCATCGCAGCTCCAGGACACCTCCCTGACAGCTAGGAAAACATGCTTTTTTGGAAACATTAAAACCCCTGAAGAGTGTTACTAGGAATAGAGACACCTAAAAAACGCCCAACAGCTCAGCCACAGCTTTTAAAAGGTGGACCTGATTCCTGGTTGGGATTTGTGCCTCATTCAAACTGATGAAACTTTCTTCATTTTAGCAAAGTTACACTACAGTACACCGGAAATACTAGACAGATTAATCCAAACCACAACTCAGTACTTTCTTAAAAGTGGTAGAATTTACCCCCCCATTGCCTTTTTCTTTCTTCTTCTTTTTTTTTTTTTTTTTTTTTTTTTT
>Ga0065711_1003847_pt1 | contig 40270 bp, 21 predicted proteins | sample Hoacrofraction12_FD_59098 | JGI IMG/M metagenome (GOLD analysis project Ga0065711, IMG submission 59098) | Hoatzin crop microbial communities from Cojedes, Venezuela - Epithelial fraction 12 v2 (version 2) | ecosystem: Host-associated > Birds > Digestive system > Esophagus > Crop | place... | reverse complement strand
ACGGCTCTCCCTTCGTCTACCCAGCCAGTCATGTCATCGTAGAAAGCTATCAGATTGGTCAGGCATGATTTCCCCTTGGTGAATCCATGCTGACTACTCCTGATAACCTGATTAACTAGGACTATGTTTATGATGTGTTTGGGGAAGGAGTACTAACGGGTATGGAGATTTTTATAAATCATACCACTTATGTTTTGCCATCTCTATGGAGGACATGTTTAGCTGCATAATAACTCACTGAGGTTTTGTCAGGATCAATTTACATTTGTCAGACACTCTGCAGTCTTCAAACAAAAGTCATAAATAATGGCACTGCACCAGTATTTCATCTTCTTAAATGTTATGATTTATAGCCCATAGAATGGGAAGAAGAGGCAGTGGGGTGATGTATTTCTCTCCCAGCTGCAAGCATTGATCTTCTTGGGAGAGGAATCAATGTACAAAACCCAGTAACATCTATCCCCAATACCAAAATAGAGATCGAAAAACCCCTCCAAGGTGCCTAAATGTCTGTATCTAATTTATGCATAATTTACAATGGTAATAGACTATATAAAAATGCATACAAATTTGTAGCCCTGCAGATCAGGGCAGATAGATAGTTTAACTACAAAATAATGAACATGAAGTGTCTCTTGTGAGCTGCCAGGTAGACATTTTGATTGCCCAGATTTCATTAAACTCAAAGCAGAAAGAGCTTGAAGTCTTCCAAACATTCTTTAACTCTATCAAGTGTGTCGGTGCTCTACAGCCGATGACAATATATTTCACCAGAGTTGCCAAAAAAATGTTTAATTTTAAGCGATGCCTGTATTGCATTACTTTTTACAAGTTGAGCCAGCATGTAGGGCACAATCAACTCCATAGAAGAAGAAATTCATCGCCAATGGTTTCTTTCCATTTGAAAAACCAATTTCACACAGCCATTCCTTAAAACAAGGAGAAAGACAATAAAAACAACAATAAAACCCCTGTTGTGTCCTTCCCTCCTCTAGCCCCCAAGCCAGCTTTGCTTTTCCCAACTTTGCCAATCAGACTCAAGCGAGTGAAGAGTTACAGAGAACGTCTGTGCTGCCAGGAGCTATTTCCAGTGGACTTTGATCAAATGATGCTGTAATCCCTAATGGGAAGCATACTTCATTTATAAGGTATTCTTTGGTGTCATTCCCAAGGAGCAGGCACACGGGTTTTCGAGCAGCAAAGCTCTTTCTCTGCAGAAAGCGCTACGTTTGCGAGAGGGTAGCGCTACCATGTTCAAGGCGGGCATACAGGCCTGTCTGGAGCAGTGGGCTTTCGGAGTCAGTCATTGCTGCGGTCAGAAAAGGCAAGAGGTGGTCAGAGGCGAAGCCTTCATGCTAGAATTTCTTAAGCCACAGCCCTTTACCCAACAGCAGCGACTAGCACACGGCACTGTTATTCGTTCTTATCATTTCCAGTGAGGAACACGACAGCAGGCTGCTCTGACATTTGCACTTGGTTGCAACTTTGTTGAACTTAAGAGGCTCGGGTTATTCAGAACAGCATTTTATTTGCCTTGAAGTTGTATTCCAAGACCAAGGACAATTAGCTCACATTTTAACAAGGAAGCAATTGAAGAGCATGACGTTCATAAAAATGATTTATTGTGCTATTAAATTAGGATGAAAATCGTCAAAGTTCATAATAGCCAAAGAAAAACAAATATAAATTATCTTCGTACTCAGTTTGTACCCCGATGCTTATCAGCCTGAAACGCGTGTATTTACTCTCCAGTGCTGCTGTGCAATTTCTGTCATTGTATCTCACTGCTTGGAAAACTCTCATTTTCATTCTGTGCTGAATAGCAACCTTTTAAACTGAAAAGGTTTAAACAGCCCTATCTGCTTAACACTTCCTCTGAAAACAGGCTAAACCTCCAGAGTAAAGGCATTTTGGGTGCCCCGAGGCAAACTTGCTGGAGCCAGGTGTCTCACTGGACACGAGGAGAGCCTCTTGCCCAGCAGAACCCTCTGCTTCTTCCGTCTGCCCAGCTGTCTATGCATTTATGAAAATGTCTGCTATCAAAATATTTTCCTTGTGCTTGCACTTATTTTCATCAACCTTTCCACTGTTTTTAGACACAAACAAAAAGGATTTAAATGTTTTTACTGAAATGGCAGTTTCAGACTAACATGCTCAGCTCCCATTTTCTTCCCCAGTATATTTTAAAAAACCACAGGTACCTATTTATTATGAGATATAAATATGTTAATACCTCCACAAGAAAAGAAGCAGCAATGAGAACACTGAGTCCCAGTGGCAGCAGTATAGAACCAGAGATCAGAAGTCTTTCTACCCCTGGCTGCCTCTGTTACATGAGGAAAAAATGGTTTTTGTGCCTTAGTTTTGTCATTGAAATAAAAACTCATTAACTTCTTCATAGGACACAGCAAAACATATATAAAGAAGAATTATGTCAGTCAGACTGACGTAATTATGTCAGACTGACTCTTAGTCAGCCAAGGTTTTCCAAGCAATCGGGGTTTTCCTTTCATACCAATACACAGAAGCCCCTTTCAGCAGCCTTCTGCTCTTCACTAGCATCTTTCATAAGGATGCTTCCCGCAACTCACTGCCAGCCCCTCATGTTTTGACTAGAGAGCAGCCTTCAAAGCCTGACAAAAGCTGCATCCCTGCAAAAGGTCCGGTTTGCCCGGAGTTTAGGGACCCTGCCATGCTATCAGAGGTTTCAAGTCTGTTAGCCCTTCTTGATGTTACAAGGTGATGAGAAGATCCACCTGACTGAGAATTACAAATAAGCCCTCCTGAGCAGTAAAATTGTCAGGAAAATTCTGTCCCTGAAGTTAATAGGGAAGAGCCAATTCAGATAACCTGTGCTCCTGTCCAGGACCTAAATTTGAAGCATGTGGGCAAGCAGGTCTCTGAAAGTGAGTGCCTTGCTTATTAACCACTGGAAAGATTCCTGGTTGAGATGTTTGAACTTCATGGCAGTGACGGAGATCATTCTACATTTAATTTAAAGGAATTGTTCATCAACTGACTACATGTTAGATTGATTTGCGAATTGGGACCTGTGTTTTAAAGTCATAAGAAATCTCTGTTACTCTGGACACTGTTTTTTTTACTATAACTTTAGATAAACATTTATTTACTAAAAATTTGAACTTTACAATTTGTGAGTAATTTTTATAAGTTCCTTAAAAAGGTTCATTCATGACTTGGAAACTCTCGTGCGTTATCACATGAGTGCAAAGAAGGCTAGTAAGACCTTAAGTACATCTGTTTTCTGGAAAATAAAATTAAAAAAAAAAAATAGTGTTTCCATTTCCCATTTCCTTGGTAAATGATCCTTACTTATTTGAAAAAGGAAAGCATTAAATGCTCTGCCTCTATGATGAGTTTTAAATAGATATTTTCAATGAATTATCCTGATTGAGCTGCCTGTCAAGATAATGGTACAAATTGCCCCTTCAATCTACATTTACAAACTGATTTGAACAGCTTCAGTAAAGACTCAGACAAAAGTTAAAGGAATCTGATGTAAATCAACAATGAGATTAGTGTTCAGATCTCCTTTAAGAGACAGGCTGTGCCGCAGCTGAACAGACTCAGGTTTCAGTTTCTTTTCTGTTTTGCTTTAATTTCCCTATTTCGGCTCTGTTTAAATTTTAAAAGTGTGAGTGACAGTCTAGAAATTGTGCTCTGAGACAGATAATGAAATATTTCCAGAACCTCAGGTACTGCATCTCAAAAGCTTGCATGCACCAAGTCAAGGACTGACATCTACGTGCTGAAAACATGTTCAGATGTTGAAACGCCTGAAAAATCAGGATTTTAAAAAATGGGGATTTTAGAATGCTTTACATGTGATATGGACTTAAAAGGCAAAAGTATTCTTGCTCTTATTAACAAGTGTCCATCTCATATAGAAAATGTTATTTTTAGCTTTTCACTTCCCTTCTATAAAAAAAAGGTTTTTCTTGCTGTGTTTAGTTTAGCTTTTAAATCTCTTGATCACTACAGCAATCCCCCTTTTATTTTGTTTGTAATTAAGAGGATTTAGGTGTTCTAGTACCTTTTAACAGCATGTTCCAATTGGGTTTTACCTTTCAATTACTCTACAGCCATTTTTAGAAGAAAAAGGAACAATGATAATTGGATATAAATTTGCAGTATTCATGTTCTGAAAAATGATTAGAAGCCTTGAAACATGTTGACATACCTCACTATTCTGTTTTGCTCTGTTTTAAATATCGGTGTATTTATTAAAGCTGGTTGGAAAATTTAATCATATATAATATTTTTGGTTTTCATCAGATTTGAATTCTTTCCAGGTTTTTCAAGACTCTCATCTTTCTACACGTCTCAGAAAATCTGTATTAAATGAGGTAGGATTTATTCCAAGTTATCCAGTGCATATCTTCAAAGAAGTATGTTATGTATATATCTTTTACAATAACTTATTATGTAAATAGTTATTAATACAGAATAGCTGGGAAAAGATTACTTTAAAAAAATGTTAGTCTTACAAAATGCTGCGTGAGAGAGATTTCAACAAACTCGGGGAATATCTTGAGTTATAGTTTTTGCAGTATTTTATATTCAGTGCTTTTAACTCTTGAGGTTATTTTCTACTTTTTTGTTGTGGATACGTGTTATCTGTTATTTTCCACAGCTAGATCTTAATTCCTGAAGGGCAGGATTTTTGCCTTTTTAACTTGCTGCGTGATACGTGTTTGTTCGGTGAAAACAATCTGGTTCGTACGTGTAGTGCAAAACCATCCGCGCGGAGAATGTGGATGCTCAGACTCTGATCTCACAGCTCTGGGCACGGAGGACAGACGGCTGCAGTCACCCACAGCCCCGCTCGAGCCCGTGGCTCTGGTTCAGGACCCACACAAGGAGCTGCGGCAGGAGAAGGACCAGTTCAGCAACCTCCAACAACCAGTTCAAGGTCAGGAGGAGTTTTGGGTGCAAGGGCTTTAGTAATAACCTTATAGGTGGTTCTTAGACATTCAGACCTGAGGGTATCCCCTTCTGCCCCTAGCGTTAGGGACTTAACAGAGGAGAGTTTCGGAGCCCAGCCACTGTAAGTTCACAGTACGATTCCAGAAGAAAGACAGGCTTCATCACTTCCAGAGCAGAGCTGAGCTAAGATCAGACGCGATGTCCAGAGGAGGTGACCACTTTCTGTTGACTGTTGTGGGAGTGCAACCTGAGGAGGTGCTTACTTAGGCGCTTCAAGAAATTTCCTGCAGCTCGGCAGAACGGATCCAGGAATAGAAGTAGTGCAAGAAAAGTGGCACAGCTGGGTCACAGAATCTGCCAAAGATGCTTATTGTAAGACTGTTTATATAATTTAAGCCTGGAATGAAATTCTACTAGACATATGCTTCATTATTTTTTTTTACTCTCTGAACAGGTTTCCCATCAATCTCCATGGTGGCAACCCAAGGTAAAGCCCGGTCAAGCGCTGCGTGTAAACACACGTAAGTTAAAGTGCACCAGCAATTCTTCTGGAGTCAATGGGCTTGGCTTACTAAAGTGGGACTATTCGGCATGTTTGTAATGAGCAGAACTTCAAAATGGTGATGCCCAAGCAAAGGCCAAAGGCTTTGAAGGGAGCAAGGCAGGAAGCAGGAGCAGTTCGGTTCCTCTAGGTGAGAGGAGTGAGAAATGGTTATAATTACTGCCTGAAACTGTTCTTGCTAACCAAGGAGCTGCTAACTACCTGTCATCGCCTGAAGCTGCCCACATTCCAGAGGTAGGGGGGACCACGGCCAGTATTTATAGTGATTTCTCCCTCACCAAGGGAACTGAGCTGCTGAAGCTTCACGTGGGCTTATTCCAGAAGAGCGAATATTCTCAAACTTCTCAGAAAATTGCTCTGAAATTTTGTTTTATGCTGGTTTTAGGGGAGAGTGAAAGGGCAAATCATGTGAGAAAAAACAAAAGGCCCACTCCAGAGGTGCGAAGAAGGAAACAATGATGATCAAGGTCTCAAAGTCTGGCCAACACAGCTGAAACAGTTTTGATGCAGATCTTGGATTCAGTATGGTACTAAGTGCAAGTAAGGGCAATCTTGACTGAGCTAGTGTTAATTCCAGCTTTAGGCATGGCTGCTTCCGAAGGCATTTTCCCCAGGTTTTGCCGCATCACCAATTTCTACGGTGGGTTATCCCTGAGCATAGACTAGGCTCACTCTAGTAAAGCCTGCTCCCTTTTTTTCCCTGTGTTTTACTACTGCAATTACAGTATACTGAATATTCCCCTTGACCTCTTTTTATTGGTTTCTTTTCTTCATACATGTCACTTTTGGCCTTTCAGCAGCACAACTGTGTGGGCCACAACAACAACAGGAAAAACGCCGCTGGCAGCTTGCTGTTTTCATCTGTGATTTAACATCAGTCCTGCCCAGGCTCTGAACTGTTCCACATTGCTCAGGAACCTAAATCAACTCACTAGGCAATCCCGCCTCGCGCTGCAGCAGGCATCCTCCTTGCTCAGGGCAACAGAAGAACGTGCTTAAGCACACCGAGGGGGATAGACTTAAGGACATACTGAAGTGTTTCTCTGATTTGCAGCCTGAGGAAAGCAGCTTTACAGTAACAACATGGATCTGCCTACTAGTTTGGTCAGTCCGGAATCAGCGGTAAAAACGAAGGCAAAATGAGGTCAGACACCACAGAAGTAATGAGTGTGTTAAGAGGTGAAGCAAGATCATGACTGAAGAATACAGGGAAAGCCTGTAAGTCGAGGACATGATCTAAACCACTTCCAAGAGACAGGATGGGGCAAAGCCAGGGATCGGAGGGAAAGTGGGATCAATGCAGAGTGCATTGCGCAGGGACGTATTGCGGGATGGGAGCAGGTACACCTGAAACAAGCTGTTGAGAAGGCAGAGGTCGAGGAAGACGGGATCAAGGCTGAGGATGAAGTCTAAGACGCAGGGGTGCAGGGACAAGTAGGGCTAGGAGCCAAGCACGGAAATGTGTTTACTCTAGTGAGGTTTAGCTTTCTGTGGTTGCATCCATACCATTAAATACTCTTAGCTCTTACTGCAGATCTCCTGCCTGCCTGTGCTAACCTCCAGACTGTACCTGGGAAATGTGAAGTGCACAAATTCACCCATATTGTATCATCGTGAGAGTTTCACTTTGCAGCCTTAATATCCTTCTAATACAAGAGGTTTCATGCCACATAGAAACTACCTTGTCCATGCACTTTTCTGGCAGCAGGGAAGATACGTTTGTCACTTGTTTGCAACAACTTGGTGTTGAAACATGACGGGGGGCCATGGGGGAGGAAGGCCATCGAGGGACGGATCCCACCTCAAGGCTACCAACACCTTTTTGAAGCATCTACAGTTTCTGTAACCCACCTTCCTCCAGCCTGAGGAAGGAAACTCAGCTTGACAAGCATGTTTCTCATCAGGCCATTGGGGTGTTTGTTAAGTGACAAAACCAAACAATCCTTTTTCATGGAGGGTTGTGTTGAAAAGTGACTTTGCTTTAATAAATTGGCCCGAGTCTCTCTCAGTCATGTCTGTGTTCTATGTGTGATCATTGCAGGGGAGGAAGGGGAGTCAAAGTGATTCAGCGCTTGGAGCCTCGTCCAAGACTCTGCACAGCTTGGATCACCGTCCTGTTGGGAAGCGGGAGGATGACAGGAGACTCTGCTAGCAGAATGCCTCAGATTGTTTGTCCTTGTGCTTCATCCACTTTATGCTTCCTCTCACGCCAACACTAGCAGCAACCAGCAGCTTTGACACATTGGAGTTTTTGTGTAGCTCTTGCACGTTACTTTGCTTCAATTTTTCCTCTCAGTGTCGGACATTTTTTTTTCTCTTTGTGGTGGTTATGAAAGGTGTGCCTGTGAAAACAATACTGACAAAGGATTCAGTTCAGTTCATTGGGGAATACAGCAGGAATTACACTGAAGGTATCCAGCTATTTTAAAGTCATGGAATAACTTAGGTTGGAAGAGACCTCTGGAAGTCATCTGGTCAAAACTTGTGCTCAGAGCTTCAAACTTAGATCAGGTTGCTCAAGGCTTTGTTCAGTCTTGTTTTGAAAATCTTCACGGATGGAGATTGCACAGCCTCTCTGGGCAACTATGCCAGTGGTTAATCACTGATTGTAATGATTTACCCTTATATTCAGGCAGGATTTTTCCCTTGCTGCAGATTGTGACTATTGCCTCCTGTCCTTTTGCTATGAACACCTGAGAAGAATCCATTTCTATCTTCTCTGAAACCCTCCTGCAGGCAGCTGGACACAACTGTGAGATATCCCCTCCACCCTTGTTCCTCTGGCTGAGCAAACCCAGATCTCTCAGCCTCTCCTCCTACCTCATCCTGTGCTCCAGACACCAGCCAGCTTGGTGGCCTTGGTTGAACTCATTTCAGTTTGTCCATATCCTTCTTGTACCAAGGGGCCAAAACTGGACACAGTACTCTTGCAAACAACAAATAGAAAGGAATAATCATTTCCATCAACCTGCTGGCTATGCTTTGGCTGATACAGCCTAGTGCACAGTAGCCTCATTACCACAGGGGCACACTGTGGGCTTCTGTCCCATTTTGTGTCCACCAGGTCCCCTAGGTCCTTTTCTGCAAAGCTGCTTCCTAGCAGTTGGTGCCCAGCCAGTATGGTGTGTGGGGTTACTCCATCTGAGATGCAGGACTTTGCATTCCTTTTTGTTGACCTTCCTGAGATTCCCGTAGGCCCATTTCTTCAGCTTGCCACATCTCTCTGAATCGCAGTCAGATCTCCAGTGCACTCAGTGCTCTCCTCAGCTTGGCATCATCCACTGAGGTGCCTGCCATCCCATTGCCTGGGGCACTGGTGAAGGTGTTGAACACTCTCCATCCCAGTATGGGCAGCTGAGGAATGTCACTGAGCACTGACCACCAGCCAGACTTCAGCTCGTCAACCACTCGCCTCCAAGCCCCACAGTCCAGCCAGCTTTTCAGCCACCTTGTATTACACGTCTCCTGGGTTTGGCTACAGCTACGTTACCTCTCTTTCTTGCAGACATTAATGTTCCTCCATGGGGGAGGAAGCAGTTGGAAAAATTTGAGCACAGAGATCAGAGGCAGGAGAGCTGGGCTCTTTCCCAGTCTCTGCTGTGTGACCTCCGGTAAGTCACCCAAGCCACGGAGACCAGATGCTGCATGTTGTTTAAATAAGTCAACCTATCCCAAAGATTATAGATGCAGCTGCAGCTGGGGCAAAACTCTGCTTGTGTGACAGCTGAACTGACAGCACTGCCAACAACAGGAGCTGATGCCCAGAATTATTAAATAAATAAAAATCAAAATAAAATTTTAAAAAAGACTTCCCTAAAGATGTGTCACTCCAGCACTCAAACCTTAGGATAGTGTCTTAGTCTTAAGCTTAAGTCCTTCTGTCTACAAAATGGTGACAATATGACCTAAATTTGCATGCTGTCGGAGTGCCAGTGGTGCCACTTCAGCATCACATGTGAATTAAGAATAAAATAACGAAATCAGCTGTAAAACTTTTAGTGCCATAAAAATCCCCATGCAAGGTGATTTGCAGATGAGTAGCAAGCCGTGGCAGTGACTAGACGATCTCTGTGAGAGACGCAGCTTGCAGGGTGCTGCACTGCTATTGCCTTCACAACCTGCTGTACGTCGAGCATCAAATAATACTGGATAAGGAGAAACTTGTGTCCAGAGTCAAGATGCACTAAATTTGAATTATTCTAGATAGCTCCATCAGATGTCACAGGGGCTACACAGGGACACAAACTGATGAGAGCAGAGGCAGGGTCAGAAATCCACTGCAGAAAGAGAGGCAAAAGCCTCACAGCCATCTCATTGCTGAAAGGGCCATTTTCTCCCCACATAAAGGCTCAGAATATCATTTCCATCATCTCACGTTAGGATTCGAAGAGGGTGTCAGACACCTTCGTGCTTAGCTTGCGGTCAGGCATCCTTCTTTGCATGTGTTTTCTTCATGTACCTGTAACACAGGGGAACATCTTAGGTCCCAAACAAGCAGAGCAGACAGTATCTGGGACAGCGGAACAGTCCTTCTCTAAGCCCTTCTCCCATGTTACTGGCTTGCTTTCCTGCCACCAGAAAACCTGGGCTGAGCCTGAAAATCCTTCAAGGTGCATTTGGTGGAGCTGCAAAGTAAGTTGTATGGCTACTCAGCAGTTTGCCACTGCCTGCAAACGTACCTACCTCCTCAGGCAGGGATGCTGGCTGCCCCAAGCCACAAAGAGCCCCGAGGAGCATGCTGCAGTGGGCTGGGAGGTGGGAAAAGGGGGGGATCCAACCCTGCACAGCGGCGCTGGCGGCAGGGTCCCACTCCCTCGCCCCACCAAGGAAATTTCCTGCGTGAAGATCCCGGAGAAAAATCCGACAGCGTGGCCCGAGCCCAAAATTCCGCCCCGGAGGTAAAGGGAGACACCGAGTCCCGGTGAGGTGACCACGGCCAGAACATGCAGAGCTCCAGCTTGTTCACTGGGAGGAGAAGGGAGACACCTAATGGGAACAGGCCAAAAGGCACCCCCGGCACCAGCGCACCCGGGACGGGAAAGCACGGGTGGGAGGCGCAGACCTGCGACCTTGGCTGCGCTGGCCCAGGGCTGTGTGGAGTCATTTGGGAAGGGGTTGGACAGCAGCCCTGCACAGGTTCCGATGCCCATGCTGCCTCTTGCAGCCACGGTGGGGGCTGGCCAAGGGCAGCGCAGATGCAATTTCTGCGGCAAAGCTGCTCCTCGCCTGCTGCATGCAAGGAGCCCAGCTCCATGTGCGATCCTTCCCACACCCAACTCCTCAGCGCTGCTCCGAGGGGCAGCCCTGGCATATGGGCAAGGGGCTCGCAGGCTGTCCAAGCCCATGCCACAGATGGCCCACATCATGGATAGCCCATGCCATGGATGGCCCCCACCATGGATGGATAGCCCACACCATGGATAGCCCACATCATGGACAGCCCACGCCATGGATGGCCCATGCCATGGATGGATAGGCTGCACCACAGATAGCCCATGCCATGGATGTCCCACATCGTGGATGGATAGCCCACACCATGGAATGTCCCTACCATGGATGGCCCCCACGACGGATGGATATTCCACGCCATGGATGGCCTTACACCATGGATAGCCCATGCCACGGATGACTGTCCCGGCCAGCTGAGGGGCAACACTGCTGCTGTGGCACTGCCACTCTGCTGGAGGGTCCCAGCTGCACGAGGGCTGCAGTGCCAGGAGAGCAAAGAAAGAGAAGGAAAAGGACCCTCAAAGCTACAACTATTGCTCTTAAATCTACTCTTTGGCATATGGTCAGCCAAGGTAGCTGTTGCCCTACCCCTGCACCAAAAACGTCACAGCTGCAGGTGACAGCAGTATCATGCATAAGATCAATGTGGATAACCGGGGACAATCAGTGTCAAAATTGTTTCTGACAGCAACCCAACAGGCAAGGGAACAAAAGAGGACTCTGCATCTTGCTCTTTCCCTCGCTGTTGACCACGAGGGCCAGGTCCTGCTGAGAGGAAGGGAAGTCTGACAGGTCCCATGAAACACAGACAAAGACCCAATTCCTTTAGCGCAGCACCAGTTTAATTCACCAATTTCTGCCCATAGAAAGGGCACATGAGCTGCCAGTAATATGAGGCAGTGACTCCACAGGTCACCTTCCCTAACAGACCTGTGTTCACAGGGAGCCTAAGCCTGGTGAGTTACAGCTCATCTCAAGTCACCCTGCAAACACTCACTTCTAGTTCCTCATAATTGTCCCCAGGAGCAAGCACTGGTCCCATTTTACAGATTTTACACCCCTCGAGGGAATGTGGGGGGCTGCAGCTCATCAGGGTGAAGGAAACAGCACACGCGCCCCCCCCCCAACAGTGAAACGACAAGAACAATTAGGTGGTGAGGCTGAGCGGCAGATCACCTCTGCAGCGAAACAGGCAAGCATGGAGATCTCACCAGAGAAGAGAGCAGCCATGCAAACCACCGAGCGGAATCAGGAAGAAACCTCACAGATCACTGCTAATGACAGCTGCTCAGTAAGGAACAAAGTGCTTCATACTGGTCATGGGCCGAAGCCCATGGTTGTCCACGCTGGCCGTCATCTTAGACAGATGTACAGCGTTAGCTTGCCAGGGATTTCAAGATTTTGTAGTCCTAACGCCTGTTGCGGTAACCCGAGATAGGAAATAAAAAGCGACTTCTTGCCAGCATTCCTGGATGCGCTTCAGGGTGAGAGCTGTCTGCTCCTCTCCGGCCAAGCCGTGCCTATAACTGTGTGACTCTCGGGAAGCACACGAGCGTTTTTGTGGTGAAAATGTGACTCAGCACGTTCTGCACTCAGCTGGATCTTGGAGGCAGCCGTTGGTGTCTGCGACGGAGGTGAAATACCACCAACCGGCTGATGATAGCTGGCCTCCGTGGGAGGCAGCCGCCCGCCCAGGCTGCAGGCAGTGCCGGTGCGAGGACTGGTCGCAATGGGACCGAGGGACGCTGCGTTACGAAGCGGACAGAGAGCCGAGAAGCTGTGGAGAGAGATGGAGACGAAGAATATGGGTATTAGGGGTAGTCAGGGAAAAGGGTCTGGGAAAGGAAGGCGCACAGGTCTCCTCTGCAGAACAGGAGAGGGGAAGAACACATCAGGATGGGGCGGCTTAAGAGTGAGCAGGGAAACTACGTTGAAAATAGATCGGTATCTGTTGTGGCACTGACTGCCGTAAGCATATCAACAAAATATCTAACTCTTTAAAAGAGCCAAGGTGTTTTTCTCGGTTCTTGCTAGTGAAAGGCTGGGTGCCCTCAGCATGGGACACCCAAGGCAGCAGGCAGGGGAGAAACCAGTCTGGGCTCTGCATGGCCAGGGTCTGGAAAGGGTTTACTTGCATTTAAATCTTACTGAAATAAATGAGATTTAAGCAAGTCTTAACTGCTTAACTCAGTAGAGATGCTTTCTTGAATCAGGCCCTTCATCAGGAAATGTCAGTTAGACGCATTTCCTTCCCAAGACTTCTGCCTGTGAGGACAGTCTCCTCATCTCTGAGGTGCTCAAGTACATTAGTGACAAGGTTACATAGACACCTGGGCGGGGAGAGCTCTGAACCTCTCAGACCCCAGTTCTGCCACCAGTGCTCATGACAAATAGTGTATTTTTTTTCTCTGAATTAACCTTCAGCTACTTTAGCAAGACTGCTGCTGAATGCAGGACTGCTTCTCACGAGAAAGATGACAGAATCCCATCTTGGATTGCCAACTCCTTCACATCAGGACTTTACAGACAACTCTGAAGACCACCATGATCACTACAGAAATGCACAGTGGATGCTCCACCTTCTCCACCTGCGCAGAAAAAAAAAGTCACGTGCCTTCGGCGGAAAATAAACCCTTGCCGTCAAATACCAGAGCGAGGTGGGGGAAAATCCAGACAAATTAAATAGATGGATCAGATTCCAGCACGCCCCAAGGTCACTCCATGCGGGGTCTGCCGGAGGGAAGGTGGGAGCGCGTTGTTCCTCCAGGGAGGAAGCCAAGCTACCAGTCCCTTGTCGATTAATCCTGGGGAGCGGGAGGTGGTGGAGAACACCCTGCCAATTGTAAATGTGGTGATGGGGCATTGGGGGCATATATACGCATCATTAGTCATCCGCAAGAATTTTGTTTTTGTAACCTCTGCATTTTTATCTGTCACTTCGAGCAATAAATATGCACTCCTGCCAGTGATTTGACATTACACTTGCTTTGGATGGCTGCCTTTCCCAAATATTAATAGTAACTCATTGTGGACACAGCATTGGTATTTAGTTAGATCAGACCAGCTTCTTTTAAAAAACAACTTTTCGTATAAAGAGAACAGATGTTTTTAATTTACACAAAGAACAAAAACAAAGTTCTATTGTTCAGTTACAGTGAACACAAACATTACAGGCACACAGAAATTAACACCAATAGCACGTTAAAACAGAATTAAAAGCCCATCATTATACAGGTCTGCTTATTTGTGCTTTTTCCACCACTTTAACGATTTAGTGGCATGCAATGATAGCAACTGCTGCTTTTTGGAATTCATATGAATTTGAGTGTGGCATATTTTAAAGTTAAAAATGACATAAATAAAAGTACACTTTATAAACACATATTATACAGACAATAATAATAATAATAATAACAGTTTTATATTAGCAAACAAGGAATGTAAACCCTCACAGCCCAGGGCATAAGCCAACTGCTAGCTCATGGGGCAGGAAGAAATTGCCTCTCTGGGCTGATTATTCTACAGTTGTTCCTTACAGGGTGTATTTTCCTCCACACCACCTGCACACAACAATAAGGCCTCAGCCCTGTGAAACACAAAGTGTGCATGCAAAAACGAAGACAGCATTTCAGTTTCAGCACTGAGGTTATCTTCTGGTATGGTATGAAGTTAAACCGGAACTGTCCTTATGCGCTATTTATCCCCAGGGATTTAAAAGTGCTTTGAGTGCACTCACAAACTCCTGGCGCATGCGGGTAAGAGCAGAGCTCAGGCACAGCTCCATGCCAAGGTGATCAAGCCCTTTCCAGAACAGGAGTGCTACCCTGCAGGTGAAGGTCACTTGCAGCAACCTGTGTCTCACAGACACACACCCTGAGAAATCGTTTCCCAGAGATAAAGCTTAGTCCCATCTCTCACCTGCTTGACCCACAACCTGGGTATCTCAGCTTACTCCAAGGCATAGTTCTTCCCATGGAGAAGCGTCTCTTCTAGCATATCCTTCCTGAAGATTTCCTAGTGGCTCTCTCTAGTTGGTTGTCACACCTTAGGCTGCCTTCCTGGGCAGCTATCTCTATGTTCAGAAATACTGACATACCAGTATTTCTATCTCTATTTCAGCTTCACCAGTCCTGGAGCTTCAAGAGGACAAGGAGGGCAGGGATTCCTTATCTTGTGTTCTCCCATCTCTATGTAAGCAAAGATCCTGCTTTTGGTACATTAAAACCAGACTTCACTCTATTTCCTTTCCTATTGTTCACTAGTGGTTTTTTTTGTCCAATAATGGGTGCCATTTTACTCTGTCCCACACTCTGACAAGTATCAAATTATGAGGCTTACTTAGGATCATCACATGGGACATCTAACGAAAAAAACCCACCTTTCTTGAATTTTAACCAGTTGGAAAAATAGTTATAATTAAAAGACTTGGGACAGAGAAATTACAAAGTCTTTTATTGTAGCATTCAGGTAACCTGAGGATTTCAGAGCCACAGAAAACCAGAAAGACAAACACCATGACTCAAAAGGCGGAAGACTTTTTCCACCACTAAAAGCAAGCCTCACTGGGAGAGGTGCTATGTGTGTGCTGCTCCAAGTGGCCGGTTGTAAACTTTCAATCCCATTATATAACACAAAACCCAGCCCCAGACCCCTGCAGAAAAAAAAAGAGAAACAAAAACACTGTATTTGTACGCTACCTTTCAGCTCAAAAGAACCCAAGCCATGAATCATCTTATCCACCACAGACAGCCATCACTTCAACGTCGAAACGCAGCAGCTGTTTATTACCCTACAAGAACATTGAGATGGGTGCTCTTCTGCAGCCAAAAGAGCAAGGAAAACCGAGTAGATAAATACAATAACCTGGAATGCACAAGCTTATCCTCCCTACCTTTATAATGAGTACCAGAGGGACTTTAGGGACCCCAAGCAGACGATGCTTCCAGCCACCCAATGCTAACAATGCTTTCCGCAGCACTTAAGCAATCCTTGGAAGCCAAAAGCATTTGACCTGGACTTGCTTTGCTTTGCTTGGTTGACAGCGACACCAAGAGCTGGCTATCGCACACTGACCACAACTGCTATGTCACATCCAAAGTCGTTTCTGCCACATTTACAACCACGATCAATGCCAGAAACAGAGTAATCGCGATGCTCTGAGTTGTGCAAAGATCTGGAAACTCATCTCCTCACTGCTTGTGCAAAGAAGGCAGCTAATTGCATCGTGTACCTGTCCTGATGGTTGGCTGTTCATTAATAAATTGCAATCACTCTTTCTCTAACATGGCTTCCTCAGACCTTGACTCTCAGTATCTCAGAGAGATGCTACACAGCTCTTGGAAGTGGCTTATCAAAATTGGAACAGTTTGCTATCCAAATATACTGAAGTTTTCACTCAAAATTCAAGATCTGATTGTTACACCACACTCATCACTGTGGTATCTGAGCACCACCGTTTCCAGCCAAATTCCAGCCCCAGCTGGATTCAATGAAGAGTCACTCTGAGTCCGGGGACGCAGAGTTAACACAGGTCAGGATCATGCAGCGAGTCCTGCGCAGGCTCATGAGAAGTTTGTTGCAGAAGCTGGACTTCAGCTCCTGTTGAATGCGAAAGGGTCTTGTGGCCAAAGGACATTACTCAGGAGACTGCTAAAGCCCCAGGGCTCCGCTCCAGAGCATTCACACAGGTATGCCACCAGCTCCCTATCGTATAAAATGTCTGGCAGGGAAGTAGTGTGGGTTCTGCTGTTCCTGCAGAGGTCCTCTGAGAGAGGGGGACAGAGGAGGACAGGACACTGGTTGCCCTGTGTCCTGTGAGTGGACGTGCCCTCTGGCTTTTTTTTATCCCGAAGCGGTGTGAAGTATACTGTAAAAACAATCTCATCTCTACAGTACAGCTCTGCTCTTGCATGTGAACCAAAGTCAGGTAAGAATGGTTGGGTAATGCCCCAAAATAGGGACAAAAAGGAGATTCAGCCCTGGGTTTCAATGGCTAAAATGTCAACGTAAATGTCCTGTACTTCTCACCCCACCACAGCTCATGAATGCCACACAAGCTGTATTTTTAGCTCGCCAAACCTCTCAGCCATTCTGCTTCCTGGGGCACTCGGAGTCCCAGAGCCACAGCTCCCACCAGGCGCAATGACTTTCCCTTCCCAGGCAATCTGTTTGGCCATTTACAGACCTGCACCATGGTCTGACTGATCCAGAGATATCGGAGTACTTCTAAAAACAAGATGTTTTCACCAAAACACTCTCCAATAATCAAACAAATCAAAGGGCGACTTAACTGGATCCACAAAAGCGAAATGCGTAGCTGCCAAAGAACTGCTGTTATCTCTGGCATGGCTGGGTCACTGGGACATTTCACAGAAACAAAAATGTATTTCCTGTGTAGACCCAATTAAAATACCTCCGGGGAAATGTTTCATGTGCTCTTAAGACCTGAAGCCGAAGCTACCCAACTGGCTCATAAGGAATGAGATTACTTCCCAGGGGTGGATGGAAAGCACCGAGCACCCTCTGCTGCACTCAGTAAAATCAGGCTCAGCAGCAGCGTCTGACCTTGTAAATACCTGGCAGGAGGGTGCTCTGCCCTCCCAGCCAGAGGCAGGCTGCCTCCCACCGCCAGCAGCGCAGATAACCTTGGAGGGCACTGCAGGATTCAGCCCCTCCACGACAGGATTCTGTCCCTCCACGACAGAAGCCACTGGCCTCTCCTGATTCACACACAAGGTTTGGAGAAGACGGCACAATCTCTGCTGTAACAGGTCAGCGATACCTTTCCTCCTGGCCCTGACCAAGTTCCCTTTCCACAGCTGAGTCAGCTTTCCTTCTAAAGGAGGAGGACTTTGCCGCCCATGAACAGGTCTCTGGGGACAGATGGAGGCTGTGGGTTACTCGCTGTGCAGGTAACGAGACTTTGGTTGCTGCCTCATTCATTTTCCATCTTGATCTTTTTTTCCTCTGTTCACCCCATCATTTGTCCATGTACTTATACTGCAGGATCTGGCTGGTTTTCTTGCTGTTCTGGCTGGGGCAAGGGAGGCAGATGGCTCCCCCAGGTTGGTGAAACATGATAAAAGGATAGCGGGGAGAGGCGAGGATGAGAACTCGGTTATTCTGCTTGTAACAAGATGCACCTCTTCTCTGCCCTCCGGTCCTGCTGGCTCATCTGCTCTATATGTGCTCCCACCAGGTTTTGCAGAGAGCTGTTGCCGCTCCAGGGTTTTTTGGATGAAACTGAATAAACTCTTGCTCCAGGGAAAGTTCTTCCAACTGGAAATCACTGGTGAGTCACAAGTGGCTGCCCCGAGTACCACGTAGGCTGGGGAATCACCTAAGTGATCACAGTGTCTGTGATCTGGATGCTGCTGCCAGCCGCGTGACAGTTGGTAACTGACCCCAAAGAACTTGCAGAACATTCTTGCCTCTCACACCTCAATTTGGCCAATACTCCTACCGATGAGTAAGGCTTGCATCTACAGCCACAGTCCCCTTTGCCCCTTACAACTAACATGCTGGGGAAAGGAGCAAGGATGGCCTGAGGAGGAAGGACTGACATTCGGCTTTCCTTCTGTCCTCTGCTGAGCCCTTACAGATGTTGAGCAAGGAAAACAAAGGCGACATTGCAGCTTGGATATGTCCTGGACAGCACAAATCACAACAGCAGTGTAGGCTGGGTAACACCCGGAAAACACACACTCTGTGAGGATTTATTTTTAATTTCCTTTTTATTTAACACCACAATGGCAGTTAAATACCCTATTTCTGCTTGAACAAAGGGTTTCCATTTTGCTGAGGAAAACAAAAAACTACTTAACCAAAATGAAAACCAGAAAATGTCCACATCAGATTGCAAAAAATATGTGATTTTACCCCAACCAGATTTCTTTCTGTTGAGATCAGTCCACTTTTTCTGGGTTTTGGGTTTTTTCAATTGATTTGGAGGCAGAACTGAAAAAGTCAAGCACAGCAAGGGTGTGAGGAGAAGTGATAGCATTTACAAGAGCAACTGATATCGCTGGAAAAAACAAACGAGCCTTCAGGCACAAAAAGGTTGTTTGTTTCTTCCAGCTCTATCAGCTGGTCTCATAAAAGCTATTCCCTCTTCTTCCAAAATTCTTCTCACTTATCTCCTTAGTCTATCCTGGCTGCAAGAATACATCTACTGAAACAGCAGTTATTAGTACCGTTCAACATATAAAGATGACAGACGAATCTGGACATTACAATGGCAGCTAGTTAAACCCTATCTATTTGTACAGATTCTTGTTTCTAACCCAAGACTAAAATAGTTTCTTAATCAGAGGGCAGATAATTGACAAAATATGATGTTATTAACTCTACCAGCATCAAGAGTTGAGTGCAGCCAGCTCCCATCATGCCTGTAACTTGGCTCCCCCATAAGCTGAACAGCACGCAGTGCCTTGCTGAGCAGAGACGAGCAGCAAACTTGACCAATCGGTAGAAGTGCTCATCCATAAAATCGATCTGTGATTGCATCCTTTGACCAGAGTGAGCAGCAGATTATCACAACTTGAGGATTTTTAGAAATGGATGGGCTTAACAGCCCATAATTCTTTTCTAGAGAGTAAAATCAAGAAGGGAGAAATGTATGTGATGCCACAGAGAAACTCTGTCATAGTACTTCAAGGCAGCAGTGGCACAGCTTCTGGACACAAAGAAATGGGCATTAAAGTAAGCATAATGTAGGTGAGCTTGAGACATGCCAGGCTGTCTCATGCACTCTAACACGTATCAGCACAGCTTTGCCAGCTTCTTAACAGCACACGTTACTGGAGAGGACCCAACCCAAGTGGACCTCTTCTCAGAGGAGAGTTGCATGAGGGGACCTCAGCACCGCTCTGCCCTGTGACTTGCCCTGAGGTTTCCATCCCACACGTCATTCCCATTCTCTGTAGATCCTTATGCTGGCCCCGTTCTGCTGGATGAGAAACTAGCATCTCGCTGTGGCTATGTCCTGTCAGAAGACGTGTGGGGCAACCCCATCTTCCGTGCGTCAGTACTTGGCTGTCATGTGGCCAACGAGGTAAGACTGAGAGATGGGCTTGAAAACAACTCAGCACATCCTCTCCAAAAAGGCAAGATGGAGGTGTTATATGGCATTCTAATGGCATGCTTTGAGAACTCCAGAAATAGTGAACTCAAGGACTTAGTGTTGATGGTGTGTAGAAATGAACAGGCAATGGCTCTCCAGTACGAGGTTTGTTCAGTGTGACTGACATGGGATTTCCTCTCTCCATGAAATGACACTTAGCCTAATGCTGCTGACTAGCTGCCAGTTCTCAAGCATATCCGTGTAGCTGCTGATTTGCCAGAGAGTTTCTTGAAAGCCTCTCTGGAAAGAAGTAGGCATCTGCTTGAAAAAAGCAACATTTGCAGTGTGATTCTGGCAGATCATTTCCTGGCTTAATTTGTGTGGTAATGTGCCTGTTAACACATGCCTAGGAGTGTAGATCACACACATCTATTAGACCCAGATTTGTCTCATGTAACTTTAGCCATCTAAAAGATAATGTCTAGCCTAAACTAGTTGATTACGCTTCCACAATAGTCAATGGAGAGAAACAGGCATCTCCGGAAGGTGATTCACCCCTTCCTAAAACATGTGTAAAAGTGTAGCCTGGATTTCTAATTTTTAAACATTAGTTGAGATGAAATGTACCTAGAAACAGAACATATCAGAGTTGAAAATTCATTGCTTGTCCATGTTTAGTCTGGTTGGTTCTGGAAGCCCCACAGAAAAAATAAGGTAAAATTCTCTGGGCAGAGGTTATGCTAACAAGAACGGGGGGTGTACAGCGTGCTGTGCAATGACCAGGATTTCCAGACTTGAAATTTCTCTGGAAAGGTTTTGCCTTCTTCTGTAGAAAAACAGACATCCATGTCAGATAGAAGCACAGTACTTGGCTCCCGGAGAGCTGAAGGACCAAAAGGAGCGCTTATTGAAGCTGGTCAAGATAGACAATAAACAGCATTTGTAAAACAGATCTGAAATACCTACATCAAACTAAAAGCTCCAGTACTTTCTCTCCATGAGGAGGCACATAGCAGTCATGAACGAGAGGAACGTGAACCACATGGTGAGATTGGGCAGACCTTCCCCCGACTAGCTGCTCCTTAATACTGTGGCAAGAACAGTGCTGAGATGTGATCTGAGGCAAAGGCTGTAAGTACTGAGGCAACATCTCAGGCTCTGAAAGCCCCGGCACACAAACCACTTAAGACAGAGTGGTCTGCTGGAGGAACTGTCATTACAGCTCTCAATCTGTTCTTGTCTCTATGCAACACTCTCAGAAACAGGATGCTGGGCTGGGCGGTCCCATGCAGCCGTTCCTGGGACCTTCCACACTACCTGCCGAATCGCCTGCTTCTCTCCCCAGGCAGATGAGCTGTTTTCACTGACTGTGAACATCAAGGTCTCCTCATTTGCAAGCATGAGGGCAGCTGTGACCTACACCTACCCTATGTACTGCTCCTATTCTTCCTGGGCTTCAAGAGAAATTGTGTGTGAAGAAAACTACATGGAGGTAAAAGCTTTCCCACTGCAAGCTCCCTGCCAGGCACAGCAACCTCCACAAATTCCTGCCAGAAGTTGAATTTACACTATGTACCATGCGTAACAGTGACCTGCTGATATTCGGCAGAAGGTTTAACTGTAGGTGCTTATTAGTAACACATTTACATGTCATGGGTATTTCAAATGCAGTGAAATTCAGTTAACTGCACAGATGATATAAGTCAAGCCACTGCAACAAAATCGGAAACCAGGCAGGCCAGCCTGAGTACCTCTACGTTATGAAGTGCTGCAGCATCTGTCAGAACGTCATCCTTATATTTGAAATAACAAATCCTAGAGCTTGCAGAGCGGCACCCCTGCTGTGTCATGCAACTCGCAGGGCATCATTGTGAGACAGAACACGGGGATCCTGCATTTTCAGGTGTTCAGCCTGTGGGGGAAGAGGGAAACAGTCCTTTTAAAGCCAATAGCCTGCTTCCCTGTACACTGGTGGAGACACCCTGATGCCCCTGAAAGTGTCCAGAGCGGGATCTAGTTTACAACTTACCAGATATGAAACAGGACTTTTGATTTACCTGGTTATACACAAAGTATTCCCTCCCTGTACATGCACCACCACAAATGCTATGGCTTTAACTTTCATTTTAAGGCTACTGAAATCACCACCATCAAGAACCTCTTCAGAAACAGTTTAATTACTTCCAGTAAATATAAATTGCTAAATCCTGACAGAGACTGGAGCAGAAATCTGCAAGCCCTCTCTCTGCTCCCCATGCTTGTAATAATGTTGAAAATTTGTTGGCTCCCAAAGAATCTCCTCTGTGTCCCCAGGTGTCAGTGAAGACCGATGTCCCTGCAGTTTCCAATGACTACACCGTAGCGTGGATGTCAGCACTGCCAGAGGTATGACGGGGAGTCTTTCCTAACAGTTCCTAGCCTGCTTCTTCTCACTAGTCTCACGAGTCATTTGTGGGGCACAGCTCCATCTCTGTCAAAAAAAAGGGAGATGGCAAAGACGCCATCAAGCGCTGAAAAATCCCTCAAGTTTTCTTAGAGCTCTAGACTGCAAGCAGACATTTAGGTGGGAGAACAGAGCCGTATGCTTGTTACATTAGTGAAAACTGAGTTCAAGACAAAGGTAGGCGGTTCTTCGCACAATGGGTAGTGCATCTATCAAACTCCTTGCCAAAAGGTGTTGTGGCTGCTGAAAGCTTGCTTGATCTGAAGGAGAGTCTGGAAAAGTTGACTGACGAGAAATCCAGTAAGACATACAAAATACAAAGAAGCTACAGATAGCTCAGGAGTCGCTGAGCTGAAAATTATTTGAGGCTGGAAAGTATTAGGGGGGAATATATATGCTTGTCTGCTTTTTCTCATGTCTTGCTCCTTGTGCCCAATTTTTCTTTCGACTATCCTCCCATACGGTGATCATTTCAGGAGACTCTGTTCTAGACCAGTACAGACATTTCTCTCTTCTTATCTTTGACTCAGTACAGTTACATACTATAAAAGGTAGTCTGTCATTTGGCCTCGGGACCGCTCCAGCAATCGACAGACATGAAGGCAATCATTTTGTTAACAGCACAGGCATTTAGTCCAATGGGATTTGTCCAAGGCCACCAGTCTAAGTTTCTTCCAGGGCTGCTATAAAACTATCTCTAAAAGTGCCTTAAAGAGCTACAGAATTCCTTATCTTTATATACATCAAGGGTATTTCTTGCCTGGGGTGAACTAGTAGTGTACAGTGCCACTCCGGTTACTCCAGTTTCTAACAGGAAAACTGGTGCTACAACTAGTTTCTTAAGAGACTTTGGTAGACTTAGATCTGATGCAGCTCATTTCTCTCTTGCAGACTCAAAATGTTGCATACCAGCTATGGCAACTGATGTTTGTTTCTCCATCAGGGAGAAAGAGAATAACGGTAAGCGATGCAGCAAAACTGGGCTACAGCTTCAATAACACGCTGTCGCGAGTGTACCTCCGTGCGCCCTATCACAGCAACGAGTCTGACGTCAGCGCGGTGAGTTGTTGCTCTCAATCGGACACAAAACTGTGCTGTTTCCACCGCCTCTCTAGAACATCAGTCTTCTTTTTCTGCCTGCATCCCAACAGGTCAGTGGTGTAAATATGAACATGGTCACTTCCACTTCCATGTACAGGCAGCGGTGGCTGCTTTTGCTGATTGACACAACTGTCTCCTGTCCTGTTGGTAAGGATTTCTTCCTTGCTCACCAAAAATAACCGCCTAAGGAGTAGAAAACACAGTGTCCCCATTTCCCTGTGACCTAGTCTGTAAGAGAAGAGGTTTACAAGCTGCCCGCAGAGCAACGTGAGCTAAGAGTCGATGGCTTTAGTCCCTGCTGTGACGCTACATTACTTGGGTTCCCAGTGCAGTGTCGTGCCTTGTCGGTGGTTTCTCAAACTCCCACGTTAGATGCAGGGAACTGGAGACAAGTAAAACTGCTGCACAAGGGCCAGGGAGCCTGTCCTAGACTCATCTCACAGCCTTGGCTCTCCCCTGTCACATAATTCCACACAGGGGATGCAGTTGTGCATTCTTGGGACTCACCTAGTCCTTTTCTCTGGAGAGGCAGAACTAGCCTGGCTTTTTGCAGAACAGTGCTGGCTGCACCTTCTGCCTTTCATAGATCAGTGTTAATTTGAACAACTGGTGAGGAAGCAGGAGGTTTTAAGTCCTTGTGATCTCAAAGACAGTATTTCAAGGAGCAGGTCCAAACAGGGGTTCTGTGCCCCGCTGCTTTTGCCAATAAGGCAACACTCCTGGGATCAGAAGGACAACAGAACAGCTATCTGGGAACACGACCGTCAGTGCTTCCGAATAAATTAATTAGTCACCTGAAACTGGTGATTCAAGTCTACTTTGAGCACCAGGGTTTCTGGGACAAAACAGCCATCAGTTGGCAAATATCCTACCAGATGTTTCATTAGCGCAAGCAGCAGAGGTACCCTGGTGAAAAGCAGCCAGGGAGAGGCAGCCATTGCAGAGTGCGGACTCACTCCCTGCTAACTCCAGTCACATGATCTTCTGGAACTGTCTGCCTAACTCAACAGATGGCATCAGTTTCACTGATACTACGCTAACATGGACTGTGCCAAGTGTTATCCCCACATTAGTGGTTCAAGAATCCACCTTCCTGTCTAAAAACATTTTAATGGGAGTCGATGGTCGAGTCATAGTAAACCCGGAGGATAAGAACTACTTACTGGAGCACAACAAGACACACATCAGAATAACCATCCCTATTGGAGCAGAAGGAGGCAAGCTAAAGGTTAGTACAAACCTGGACACACTAACCCATTTGAGGGCCTGCACCATGGAAGATGTTTCTAAATCACGATCATTCCAAATCATTCCAAATAGGGATTGACTGCTGCTTAAAATACTTAGATACAAGAAATATTTCAACACCTTGATGTTACTTCACTGTGTTTTGAAAGCACTTACTCAGAAACTAAGTATCTCTGGTTACAAAACATGATAGAAGCAAGAAATTCTTCTTTACTAATAATCTATAAACTACACTAATAAAACAAGAGTGAAGGGATTCCTGAGCACTGGAGTTCAATTCTCCGTGTTGTTACATTATGAAAGTGGTCCTGGTAAACTCCTGGCCTGAGTCAAGGAGTAATTTCCCAGACAACTTCCACGCAGACAGCATGAGTTAGCATGAGACAGGTTCCCAACATGTAGTTTGGGTGCAGCCACCTGCTTTGGACAGAGTATATTCCTTGTCAATCTATAATTCACAGGTACGGAGGCAGTGTCAAAAGAAATGTTGTATAGAACAGAATAGAATGGTTGGGGTTGGAAGAGACCTTTAAAGGTCATCTAGTTCAACCCCCCTGCCATGGGCAGGAACATCTTTGACTAGATCAGATTGCTCAAAACTCTGTCTAAGCTGGCCTTGAACACTTAGAAAGGAGCTGGCAATATTCTCACAAGGCTCTTTACCAGTTCCACTTGTAAAGATGATATTGGTGTGATTTTTGACTTATCCCCTTTGGAAGTTCACTTTTTTTGTGTATCGGTGGACACTCACATCACTGTGTATTGTAACACCAAGAGGCTTGGTCTGAAGAACTGTTGGAAGTACTGACAAACTTTCAGAGTGAAACGGGACAGAATGAGAGACATGATTGGTAGTCCAGGGATTGTAACAAAATAAATGCAGATATGGTTACTTGCTAAACTTAATGAGGACCACCCCACCCCCCCCATGCCCCCAAACCTGGTATTTCCCCTCACTACAGGAAGGTGCTGGAGCGTGCCCAGAGAAGAGCAACAAGGCTGGTGAAGGGTGTGGAGAGCAAGTCTTATGAGGAGTGGCTGAGGGAGCTGGGGCTGTTTAGTCTGGAGAAGAGGAGGCTGAGCGGAAACCTTATCACTCTCTACAACTACCTGAAAGGAGGTTGTAGTGAGGCGAGTGTTGGTCTCTTCTCCCAAGTAACTAGCAATAGGACGAGAGACAATGGCCCCAAGTTGCATCAGGGCAGGTTTAGATTAGATATTAGGAAAAGCTTCTTTAGTGAAAGACTGTTCAGGCATTGGAACAGGCTGCCCAGGGAAGTGGTAGAGTCACCATCCCTGGAGCTATTCAAAAAATGTGCGGATATGGCACTTCAGGACATGGTTTAGCAGGCATGGTGGTGCTGAGTTGACAGTTGCACTTGATGACCTTAGAGGTTTTTTCCAACCTTCTATGATTCCTTATGGAGAATCTCAGCAGTATTTGAGCCAAACATGGACCAGACAAATGGGCCAAGCAAACAAACAAACTCCCCTAGCAAAATCCATCCCAGACTGTACTAGAATATCATTTTCCCTTTCTAGTGTAAGAATTTTAACCATATTTAGTCATTCCTTTATTGAGCTATTGAGAATTAAGACTTAATCACAAATTTTACCTCCCAGAGCTCCATATCTGGTGGTCTATATGGAGTCATTTACAGTATTGACTTGTTCTTGGAGCACACATGGACAGATGCAGATTGGCAAACCACGAAGTATACTGTCATGAAATCCATCACCACACCTTTCATGCCACAAATACCAACTGTTATCAACAGTAAGTCTTCCTCTCACTGACTTTTACCAATCTCTTGCTTTTGCTGTGTTATCCATGGCCACACATCTACATACATCAGAAAGTTCTGAACTCCTACTTCCAATTCCCTAGCCAAAGTCAAGATTGAAGGTATTATAAAAACCCCAAACCTTCAGCCTTAATGGATGTACCATTTATCACCTGTCATTATGGGATGAAATTAAAATTATAAGTTGCTGACAAAAGCATAAACATTTCTTTCACACTAACATCCAGATTTTTCCAGTGAGCACTGGCTCAAAGGTTTTATCACACTGGGGAGAAGAATTGTCTGAGGACAGTGTTCATTGATGGCATTTTCTCCCCCAAACTGCCTGCACTTGTTGTGTTGGGACCATACTGAAATCATTATGCCATCCAGTGTTGCAGAAATGTTTTTTAACGATATTTTCCAATGCATTAAGACACTAAACATCTCTGAAGCTGTCTGATATAGAAAGAAAAAGGAGCCTCTTAGCATGTATTATGATAGATTTTCCATATTCTGTGTGGCTGAACTAGATTCTAGATTTCTTTATAGGAAAGCCATTGCACAACTTAGCACACCTCTAGAAAGTTACTGAACCCACTTTCTATAAAGTTGTATGTATTTGTTGTTAATCTTCTGCAGCTTGAAGCAATTCTCATGTACTCAGAGTATTTCAGATCTGACTAGAACACAAACACTCATTAATCAGAGTCATTAAAGAGATGGCTGTTGGCTAAATTTCCTGGAACTTGAATGGGAGGCCACCCCAACCGTCTTTGTTACTTGATCCACACCAGCAATAATTTGATGTTCTCTCCCTACAGATACTCTGCCAGAGGAAAGGCTATTTAATATTGCATTTGGACACTTTCTTCCTGATGTCTCTCTGGTGGCAATCGCAATAGGAAACGTGCCATTTACCCTAAGAGAAGCACAGCACCATGGCTTTAAGATTTATGAAACTCCTTTTTCTAATAGAACAAAAGGATTTATCCTGGAAGTCTCTTTTGATGATCCATATGTTCTAAAGGAGGTAAGATACAGCAAGTCACCTCAGCAGCTGAGAACAGGAGGTAGGGCAGTGCTTTTTGAGAACGTGGTCTGGCTTTTATTAACCAACAACTGTTCCTCGACCATAAAGGTGTCAATGAGTCTGAGCTCATCTGAATTAAGATTAGAGGCTTGTATGTCCCCACCTTGCTCTCCTGAGGTCTCTGGGAAACATTCAGCATCAAGTGTGATGAGATGGTATGACATACGAGTTCCTTTAGTGTCTGTCAGCATGGCTAACGCCCAAATGCACGCCCAGCAGGAAGAGGTTTGTCAAATAGCTATTAAATGCTGTCCCCTGAAAGAGGAGTGCCTTGTAAAAATACATCAATTATTGCAATCCTGCAAACACCAGTTATGAACATCCAGTAATTCCTGAAGCTACCGTTTATGCAGAGCCATTTGACCGCAGGCACAGGCCACGCACCTTGCGAGCACATACAGACAGGCTCAGGGTATTCTAAATGTAATTTTGTTAAGCTTCAGACCATTTGTAATCTAAATATTTCTAACAAGTATAAACTCACCGAGGGAATTCAACCTTTCATTTTAGCGGAAGGATGCAGAAATGCAAGTCCTCTACCACTGTTCCGACCAAAGCATGCAGAGCTGCGATGTTATTTTCTGTCACAGGGAACAACACTGTGAACGCACAGAATCAGGACTTGTGCAAATAATTTTCAGGCTGCAGTCAAAACAAAGTTAAATTGCATTAAGGATCAAAGCAAGCCAAAACTTTTCAGCAAAGTTAAGTATTTGTTTCAGGTTGAACAGCAGGATTTACTTTGGGGGCACTTTTAGTGAGGTAAAGTAGGATATTGAGAGGGATCTCTCACAGCATCTCCTCACACCTTCTGTCTTACTGATAACTCGCTCTCCTGGGTTCAGCCCATATTCTGAGTAAAGAAGAATAAATATTTGGATCCAGATCTCCCTCTACGAGCTCTTAGGAAACACCATTGTGTTCACTTCTGTCTCCATTTTCTGAACAGGCACTACATTCTCCACATTTATGCTTGGCCGAAAAAGCTGTTGAATCCAGTCCAGATTTCTGAATAGTTTTAGGCGAACTGAAGCGATGTTTTTGGAGACTATTTGCAGGGGAGAGGAGGGTGTTGGAATAATTATTTAGCGCTGCTCAGCATATACATTCCTGTCTGTGCTAGAAGCCATTGCTACTGCAGCCTTACACGTCTCTCTTTTTCAGTATGTGAATAAAAATGAAACGAAATATACCCTCCTCATTAACTACACTATAAGTGTGGGTCCGGAGATGACACTCTATTACCATTCTGCAGAGGTGGAGTGTGTGATTGCTGATATCGGTAAGCTTTCCCCTGATATTAACTGGTTTGCATCAACAGCATGGATCAGATTTTCATTGAGTTCGGCGAGAAAGGCTTGAGGCTGAGGATGAGAGCTTTTGGGAAAACCCCACCCTTCAATAGCTCATTATTGGTAACATAGCCAAATTGCTGCTTTTCTGATGGCAGCTCTTCTGCATACTGGCAAGACAGTCTGCCCTCGAGACACTGAGAGCAATAAAAACTAGTGTGTAGAAGAAGTTGGCTTGCAAACTCAGCGAACAAGATGCCTCATAGCTTGAACATACATCTACTGGCAAAACTTTCAGACATTGCTACAAGTTTCAGTTTGTCCTCAGTGCGATTCTGCCTCTGCGTCCAGGGCAGGACTCAAACAAATTGCTGCAAACTCCAAAGACAGCATGTCTGTAAGGAGACAATCATCCACTGAGAGCGACACTTAGCAGGTTATCGAAACACTCAGGAGGTCTGATTGGTGTTTTCTCAAACTTCTTACATTTTGGATGCCACAAAGGTGACAGAGTCTCCTCACTGTCCTATTTTATCTTTTAAATAGCTCTGGGTTCAATGCAAAGAAGGCTGACCAAAAAAATGTATTTTTTACATACATAGCTCTGCCTTGCCTTTCTGAAACAGAGAGTAGTCCTGGAAGCAAGCTGGCAGGCCACCACTAAAGCACGAGGATTCCCGATCCCACCATTTGCGAGCTGCTACATCCACAACACAGCCAAAGCCCTGCAGACGATGCCAGTATGCATGTAAAAGCACTGCTGCAGTGCCAGTGCAAAATTTACCCGTGACAGAAATCCCTGCCTGGGCCAAACATCACCGCTCAAACCTTCCTTCATTGCTCACTCTTCATCCCTCCTTCTTCCCGCAGAACTACCAGAAGCAGTTGGTTACTGTGACGAAGAAAACCTGTATCTAGCCATCCCTACCTCTGGCTTGCACCAGTATTGGAACCTGTATCTTGGTAACAAGCTCCTGAACCGGCACGTTGCGCTTACCAATGGGTATCTTGCAGCTACCAATTCTACCCACCTGATCTTGCAAATACCTCTGTTTGCTGTGGGAGTTATCTATGAGGTACACGAACCATACAGCAATGCCTTCTTTAAAGCATGTAGGACTGTTTGCTCCTACAGCCACAGTCCTACGGTGACAGTTTGTAGTGCTGCAGTATTAAATGTATTGGAAAACCTCCAGAGGGGAGGACTCCAAGCCAGCGCAAGTAGGACAAGAGGTATCGGGCATGGACCCTTCTGGTAATGCCATGCATTATGTAATATGCAGTGCTAAGTTGTCTCTAAAAGATATGCACCGAGTCTTCAAAAACAAACTCCACAGCATATTTAGTAAGATGAGGTAAAATGTCCCATCTGCGCTGAGCCAGAAACAATATTTCAATATAGCTTTTATGAAAGAAGCTCTTTTAAAGGAACATTTTGTAGAAATGTTAAGACATGGCAGGGGAAAACTGATGCTGTAATAAACATCTGAACTATTCTACAATAATCAGTTGAAATTTACCTCTGTGACAGTGACCAATTAATTTATACCAGAAAACTTCTGCCCCCATGTTGCATCAAGCTCGAGTCTTCACACTGACTTAGCTCTTTTGACTTGTTGGTATTCAAGTGGCACAAGCTAAAGAGCAGAACTTTGCGCATACGGATCACATGCCTTAACAGGAGACCTTTTCCATCACCTCCTTCACAGGAAGCGTCCTTTCAGAAAATCAAAGCAAGGTTTGATGTTGCCCTAAGGAAAGTGAGAACTATGGAGACCTTACAGATGTTCTCCGTTAGCTGCAGTTTTAATTCTTCAGCATTTATAAGTAAGTTATACAAGTGATCAATCAATAAAAAGATCTGTGATTCTTTCCTTGAGGTCATAACCAGCCCTCTGATTTTCTCAGTATGCCACCCAGATGGTACTATAACGGTATCTGCCCAAATGAAGACAGTTCCTGCCATTGATATGAGTAAAACCAAACTAAGGGACAGCTCTTGCAAGCCTAGAGAGTATGATGAAGGACATGCCTTCTTCAAGTTCCATGTCACTACCTGTGGCACATCAGCAAGGGTAAGCCCATGGCCAGAGCAGGTGCCTCTGCTGGAAGTCTGTCTCTCCTGCACTTTCTCTTTTGTTCCCCTGCCCCAGCTCCTGCGAAGATTCAATCTTTAACGAGCTTCCCATATGCACAGTTTGAAGGTGATCACATTATTTATGAAAATGAAATCTCTTATGAAAAAGAGACTCTTCCAAGACGGAGTGTACCGACAGTCACAAGAGACCCAGACTACAGGTAGGAGCTACTGCTCACCGACACTGGTACCGCTGCCAGAAAGTGAAAGCCAACACAAAAGTTATCCTTTCTCCTATTACAGATTAACAGTCTCGTGCTACTACCAAGCAAAAGAGACACTAGTGCTAGGTGCCCTCTCTAGGGATCCATCCACATCATCTCCCTTTGGCTCTGGTACGATGGTACCAAGATCAGCTATTGGAGGTAGGCAATTCTCTTCCTCCATTTCTCATGTTTTCTGTGACATTTTCAGTTGTAAGTTCCCTTGTTACGACATGCCCTGCTTCCTACTACAGAACCTCACTAATATTTCCTTTTCTGCAGTATACAGAAGGGTAAGACAAGCCCTGAATGTAGTCTCAAGAGTGTCCAAAGGTAAGTCTCCTTCTAAGAATATCAGAAAATTTCTAAATCTGCTTTAATTTAAATAAAACTAAAAAACAACAAATTCCCCTGACATTTTCTTGAGATGAATCTTTTGTGGAATTCTATGAACCCAACGTGGCAATACTCAAGCATCCTGCGGAGCCTGTGTTTCTCGAGGTGGAGCTGAAAGATGAGAGCCCCAACGCTGAGTTATACCTGGAAAGCTGCTGGGTAACTGGGTCTCTAGACTTCAACAGCACCCCAAGATGGAACGTCACTGTGGATGGGCAAGTAGTTACTGAATGACCAATGCATTCATCAGCAAAGCCCTGATTTATTCTAGATCTGTTGATCTGCTCTCTCAAACAGGTGCCCGATTAACAGCAGTGAGTATGTTGCAGAGTTCTGCCCGGTGGCTGTTAGCCCCAGAGTAAGACATCCTTCCCACTTCAAAAGGCTAGCGGTAAGGACCCTGGCACTTCGAGTGGAAAAGGTAAGATGAAGTCAAAGGCTCACCTCCCACTCATGGACCTTCTCCCCTGAGCCTCTTAAGACCATTTAAAAAAATAGCCGATTTAAACACCTCGCAGACTGAAGACCTAGCCAGCATTCAACCCAAGTAGCCTCACTGGTGTGCAGCTTTAATGTAGCTCTCTTTTCAAATCTGCTCTGCAACTCAGTTTTGAGATTTGACTAACTGGAGTAAACAAAAGAGTTTGATACGTAAATATAATTTTTATATGGTGTTTCTGACTTCTTACAGGATCAGATTCATAGCTCTTCAACTCAAAATGTCTAGAACAGAAAGGTCAACTTATATGCCATAACATCCACATGAAGTTCAGCTCTGTTGTCTCCTATCTGTCCCAGCCAGGCAGCCATCTCCTCGGATGCCAGCCCAACGGGCAGGGAAGAAGAGGCACGCGGGTTTGGCCTTAAACTTTTGAGGTTCTGTCCTCTTCTAACAAGTCTAAAAAGAGCAAAGAGGACCCAGAACAGACACCCGAGGGTGCTTTGCTCTTACTGCACCCAGCTGAGCGGACTCCAGCACATGGACTGATACACGCCATGGCAGTACCCCTGCCTGGGCAGCTTAAGTAGCCACAATTTTTTTTGACTTGGCTTTTCATAAGCAGTTCAACTCACGAATTAGCTGCAAATGAACATGATGCAATTCTGGCTTGCGCTGCTTCCTAAGTGGGCAGCTGCTTCTAGCACCAGATGGAGTTTCTGTCTAGCTTTGATACATAGCCTCACTGCAGCTCATGAGGTTTTAACTTCGCGCGTCTCAGCCTCTCAGTTACCAAACTGCTCGAGGGCTTCTTTGACACCAAATTTGAAATTCAAAGCAGGTTCAGCTAGAAGGTGCCACATGCAAGCATTCAGACAAGCCTAAGTCTAATCAGCTGTAACTTCTGCAAAAGGTGGACAAAGGACAAAACCATGCCCTGCAAAGAGGGGTTTGATGTGGACCAGGTGGTTACTTTTTTCTTTCAGATGTACGTGCACTGTTCAGCAGCAGTCTGCTCTCCTGCCAACATACCACTTGGTGGTCCCTGCAGAGCCCAGTGCAGCTCAAGCGAGGAGAGGAAGGGTAGGTGTTCAGAAGAAAAGCAGCCATTGCAAAGAAGCACTCCTGACCTGATGTTTTTAAGGGGTTTAGGACCTCTGGTTTTGCATCTGACACGCCTTGAACACGGACTGTGTAACATGACCTCTAGTTCATACTTCAATACATTAGCACTTAGTGTGCAGCACGTATGCATTTGTGAAAAACTACACAAATACATTGTGTGTCATTCTCAGCCCTCCCAGGTCACCCTTCAGCCAACCTCCAGGGCTATGTGCTAGCTGGACCAGTTTGGATTGTTGATCCAGATCTACGATGACGCATGGAAACCTAATTTGGTAAGAACACCAGGCCCTGCGTACTCACCTAGAGAGGTCACCATGCTTTGTGGCACAAGCAATGCATAGCCTGTCCTTCAAGACCTTAGAATTGTAAGTTCTGGGACAAGAAGTAGGGAAAAGACAGGGTTTGCAGTCTCCTGGTCTAAGCTCGAGCCCATAAGTGAGGGAAGGAGAGCGACCTGCCAAGCCAAACACAGGTGGCATGGCTCTGGAGATGTCAGCAGTAAAGCAGGGCTTGTTGGAGTTGGGCTGTAGCAGGCAGTTTTGGAACCAGATGTTATTTCAACAGGTTTTCACCTGGACTGCCCCCAGTCTGAAAGAAAATGATCCAAAATTTTAAAAACAAACACTAAGGCACAAATCACTACTGTATTCCAAATTCTTTTGAAGGATCCAAATTCCCCAGACTGTCAGGGCTTATCCTATAGCTTCGTGTGCCTTTGGAGGACCGGAGCTACGCAGCTGTGCGCTCCAGCCTCACTCCTCGCTTCACTGCGCATGTGTCTCCCACAGCACCCAAAGGCTCTGCCGGGCTCGCTGCTCTCTGAACGGTGCAGCCGGACACAAGAGCTACCTCTTTCAGCGACCACCAGAACTATCCTGCCCGAAGTGAGAAGACCAGACTGTGGGACTCGGGACAGCACCATAACACTGGAAAGTGCTGGGGTCTGCTTACAGGATTAGTAAATGTTGTAACCTGCTGCCTCCCTGAAGCGGTTACAAAAGAAAACTTTGCAGAAAATAACCCAAGGCTCCAAAATAACACTTCTTGTTTCTTCCAGCTGCTGAAGTATGGACTTGCAGATCACTAAAATTATTCCAGCCCTGATTATGGCTGCTTCTTGCAATATTGCGTACAGTGGCTGCCAATCCTCCCACGTGAATGTAAAGTGCAAATCTGAAATGTCAAATAAAAATACATGCAAAGTAATGTCAGCGCAGAACACCTCCTTGCTAATGTGCAACATCAACCATCCAGCATACCAACACTGGCTTCAAAGAGCCAAGCAATCTTCCACAGCCAACGCAACGGCATGCTTTTTCTTCCCATTAATGCAGATTTTTGTCTGCAACATTGCATTGACCCCAGTTTCTTGGAAACCTGTTAGCTCCTCACTTTCCTCTCACCTGCCCCCGTATGCAAAAGGCTAACTCTACAAAACGGGACGAGACGGATGCTCTGAGTAAAAAGGACAATTCACGTGGTCATTTTGTTTTCTGTCCCCACAGAAAACATTTTTTAAAAATCAGTGACAAACCAGATGCGTGAGCCCCGTAATCACCCTCCGGCTGTGCCCGCACGGTAACTGCAGGTGTGCCCGCAGCAGGAGCGGGCGTCCAACAGCAGCGAAGAGGGGGCAATCGCACCGAAGCCGGCAGTTTTGCATGGCTCCCACAGCCCGGGGGTCCCCAGGCTGGCTGGGCAGGCACGCCGAGCAGCGCACACGCGTGGCACGCTTCCCACCACGCCTGTGATGACTGCTGAAGAAATGCAGTCTTCAAGCTGTATCTACCGCAGGGCTAAGCTCTGTGACAGTGAGCGGGAGGGTCCGGGGATGCCAGGAGCCCCTCGCAGGCGCCGGGGAGATGGCTCCTCTCTGCTGTATGAGCAGTGCACTCTGCTGCCCGCAGCTCACACTGCAGAGTCAAGCGAGCTTACTGCTCCCGTGCGTTCGCCGTTTTTAATGTTAGCAGTAACTCATCAGCATAGGTCAACTTTCTGTTCATCTAAAATGCAGTTCTTTTGCAATTTGTAAACTGGAATGAAGGTTAAACAACGATGGCGAAATGCTAGCTCTTCTTTCCCCAGTGCTCACGGGACACTGGTTGCACGCAGATGAGCACCAGGTCTGGTGGTGTGTCACTAATCTTTGCTTGCTTTGCAGTCGCGCAGAGTAGATTCAGGTGAACGCGTCTGAAGCCAGTAAGATTTCCCAGATCTTTCCTTTTTGCCCTGGAAAGCCAGGAAGCGGCCCAGCAGCGCTCCACGCCCATCCACCCACCCCCTGGCAGATGGGGAGATCTTTCTCTTGCGGGTAAACTGGAAGGGAAAGGGAGGTGAGACAAATTCCCATTTCAACAGGCGTTTCAGATTCCCACACTCTCACAGACAAGCCAGAGAAATTCCACGTCCTTGGTTTCCTCCTCCTACCTTGGTTGCTGTTTGTGGCAGATATTTTTCACACTGAATCCCACACGTGTTAGGGTCAGGCATTCGTTGCTCAGCTTTGAGGGTGTCTTTCCAAGCTACGATTCAGCCAGGACATTGCACGGTGTATTGCTCTGCATCTAGGCTCTCCTGGGATTACTCCCTTCCCTCAGGTGTTGCAGATGGAACTTCAGCACCTAACTCCTGTCCTACATGGCAGTTTTTAGGCCTATGGGCTTAAACTCTGTCTTGGATTAGGCTTTCAGGAATCACTCTGGTCATACCACTGCAGTTGAACAAACCTTCATTATTCAGCCAGTGTGGAGAAAAGGAATCAGGAAGGTGTGAGAGATTATGTTAAACGCACAGATACAGGCACGCAGAGGTCCCCAGACAAGCCTGCAAAGCACTAAGTTTTGGATCAGCCCTTTCCATAGTAATAGGAGTTCGGCTGAAACCTCCTGTTGTGATGACAGGGCTGGACTAGCTTCTCCTTGCTGGGAGATGAAGATACCCTTCATGTCCATTTCACATGCTCATTGAACAAGACAAAGACATGAACAGTGAAAAACCTAAATCGTCACGGGCTATAGGAAGCGATGCTGTGAACTGCATCCAATCCCTCCCTGCTCATGGACTAATGGGATCCTACAAGGAAAATCCTGGAAACAGCTAATCTTCACAAACTGACTAGAGTTCAACTCACACGATCACAACACGCTGTTAGGTGGGCCTCCACCTTGACCAGATCTCACGGCAAACCTTTTTCATAAAACGCAACCAGCACTTCCCTCATGCATGAAAGCCACAGGCTCAGGTTGAATCTGTTCTACTGATCCAGCCTCTGCCTCTATTAAAAGGATTAGGCAGACAATCTGCTAACACAAAATAATATATTCTCCTCCTACTAGCAACCTTCAGATCTGAATGCTACTTTTGCCTCTTTCTGAATCCTTCCCTTTCTGACAGTCAGAGGAGAGTGCAACCTGCATAGCTGAGCTCGATTGATACAAAGGTGTTCATTCCCCATAAAATCTAAATAGTGCACCTTTCACTACTAATTTACTTTTTACCAAGGCCACCTACTAAACAGGACAGTGCATAGTGCAGTCCTCAGTTGCAACAGCCCAAGATTTTCAGGATTTTAATGCTGACTTACCTCTGTTGTCCAGTCAGAGGGAAAGCACGTGGAAGAGGAACATACTCTGGCCACTTCACGGCCCAGCGCTTTCACCTTGGAATGGCTCTCCTGTTCTGCACACTAAACATATATGAAACTTTTTGTACTGCTCTGTGCCCTGCTAACCTGGGATTTTGTCTTTTCCTACCTTTCTGCCACAGCAACAGAAAGGCCTTGCAACACTGCAGGTAGTGTGACGACAACTCCTNCNNCGTTTCAGCAGGACAAACAGGGTGCTAGTGGAAAGCACAGGCTGATGATGCCATTCTCTGCTTTCCTCTCTGTGCAGCTAAGATTGTAGACACTGTTGTTGCAGGTACAGAAGAAGAAAAAAAAAAACATTCTGTAATGTTTTGAGGAAACCATGTAATTTTTTGTAAGTTTAGAGGTAAATCACCAGGTGAGCACACTATTACTTGTTGCCAAATAAACCCCAGCTATAGGGAACAAACTAAATGTCAGGGCTGCCACCGAAGCGTGCATGGAGAATCAAGGGCTTTTGGAGAGCAGGTTTATGGGTAGGCAACCTTGGGAAAGTGGCTGTTAATTATTCACATATGACACATTTCCGACCAGAGTAGAGAGACAGTCAACGTACACCAGCAGCAACCACCTGCTGGGCTCATCGGGGAGTTACTAAACACATTCTCCTCTTCAAGGTTCTTTCTTCTATCGGTAACAGTACCCTTTCAACAACCGAGAGTGAAAGAACACCATAGAATGCTGTTTAATAATTTCACACTGAAAACCCCTGTTAGTCTTGTGATGTGAAGCCAGAGAACTAAGCCACTCATGTGCATGTGAAAGTGGAAAATGTGCGTGAGAACCTTACTGGCCAGAATTACCTTGAAAGAATTCCAGATTCTGCTGAAATGCACCATGATAGTTCATCTTTTTACAGGAGAGGGAAGGAAATACTGTGGAGAACCTGTGACAAAATTGCTCCCAGTCCAGTGAAATACTTCTGTGCCAACAACAAATGGATTAGAAGTAATTGAGCAACATGCACAAAACACCACCAGCTGGGAAGTAGCAGGGACACTATCACGAGCATCTTTGTTTCCCGAAGTACTTATTTGCTGTTAATTTTTATTGGTGTCCTATCATTTAAACAGGTGTTCTGTGCAGAACCACATCTGCGATCTCAAAGGGCTCTCGGCAAGGGTGCTGGAGAGGACATTCAGAGGCTGAAGTCTCTTTTCATGACTTACCCCAACGGGTTCCACCACCACCAGTGAGCCCTGCGCGTCTGCAGGCTCCAGCATTATCCACAGAGAAACTCACCGTAAGAACAGAACTGCCAGTAGCATAATTTATTAAAAAATAATAATTATAATGCTCATGCGTGCAATCAAAGAGTGTTTCTTCTATATTAGAACTTGTATTGCTATGAACCATGCAAGGGTGTTTCTTACCTATGTTTCATAGATTTCAGCAATGGTCCCTCCTACCACGTGAGAAATGAAGCTGCCTGGGTATTCACAGCCAGTTCAGTCAGGCAGATTTCACGTTCCATTTTTCAAGCAATTGACTTTTCAATAAAAAGGAGAAAGCCACAACTCCTACTGCGAACAGCCCAACCACATTCCCTACCATAAGCTCTTTACAGACAATCATGAGATAAAAAGTACACGCTCATTTTTATTCATTCAACTATTAACCTGTCCAATGCTTTTACAATGGGATTACAAAAAGTATGTTCTGCTCCCACCTGTTTAGGTAATGTAAAACTACCTCTGGGAGTGAACGAACGTAGGAAGGACTGGATTCTTCAACCACGTTCCTCCTGCAAGGTACAGACAGTGTTACCTCAAAAGATCTCATTGTTTTCAGTAAGTGTTTCGTAACACAGAAACACTCTGAAGTAAAAAGAAAATCGGTCACCACAGCACACAAAGGGCAACATCTTATGATTAACAACTGCACTTTTAGCTTAAATCAAATTTACATTTAAATGTGGACAACTACTACAATTTAAATCACTGTACTTCTCACAAGCACCAATCTTAAGCATTTAAATGCTTTATAGTTTGATTTTTCTTCCCCATGAAAGACTGCTTAAAACAATCTGTAAAAGAGTACAGAAACAGTTTTAATAAGAGAACTACAGACCACATTTGCTGTTACTGTGCTTCCAACAGCTTTATGAAGTACCTCTGTACAAAATCCGTGCAAGTATCTCACATAGATCTAACATTATGCTTTTCCTCAACACTAGCAATATCCAAAAATAGTTTATTCTTCAATCATAATCCACTTTTAACTTCTTTACCCAAGAATGAGGTTTCTTCAGCAGGGCATAACAGATGTAAATACTCTGGTGTTTCATCCACCAATGACAAAAATCACGTGTTCAGCAAAACTTTTCCACACCACTAGCTGTGCTTTCAGTAACCCCGCTTTTGTTTTTCTTCTTTATCAAGATTAGCCTGTTTTAGACTCAGTGCAGCATCTTCAAACTGGGGGTTTAACTCTAATGCTTTCCTGAAATCTTTCATGGCCTCATCAAAGCATCCTGTCCCAAAAAAATAAAAAAAAGAAAGGAACAAAGAATTACCTCTCTGTAACTGCTCAAACTCACAAACCACAGCTGAAGAATGACTCCTGATATTATCACTAACAAAAACTAGCAGCTTTACTTACTGGGCCCACATTTTGGATTCTCCAGAGGCCCAAGTGGGAGGTCAAAGGTCTCCAGTGCAAGAACCCCACTACTTATTTTTGGACCTAAAATGGGCTCATAGCTCAGTTCAGCGAAGGAGCCGAAAGGTCCGTGCTCAGGCAACTAACCGATAGCCAGGCTGCCTTCAACCTGCAACGCAGGCGCACGGCTTCCCAGCCAAGGCCCCTGGTCAGGCTCCGTTCTCCTGGTGCTCGCTCGAGTCCCTCAACTTCTGTGTCTTGACTTCGCAACGGCCAAGCTCCAAGAAAAGGAACAGAGGGGTCACCTTATCAAACACTTGGGCAGTAACCTCCCGGGAGACGGCTGACAGCCCGCCATGAGCTGCGGAGGCCACGCTCGCTGTGGCTGCACCTGCTCCGGAGGTGCTTTGCCTTGGGTTTAACAGCAACGTTCGGGATCGGCTAGTTCTACCCCAATGCAAATTTTTCCAAAACTGAACCGGCGTCTTTCGCCGTTTTTCCTGGAATAGCGTCATTCCAAGGGGCACGGCAGAGCCAGGGGCATCCAGCTGCAGACACAGGCCCCGCTCTGAGCCGGAACACCCCGCCATTACTCGAGAAACCGTGTCTGGCCTCAGCTGCCTCTCTCCGGCCCGAGGCCCCGGCCCCGCCGCGCCAGGCAGGCCCCTCGCCCGGAGCCCCTGCCCGCTCCCCCCGCCGGCGGGACGCGCGGGGCAGGCCGTGCCGGCGCCAGGCCCTCCCCCGCCCCGGGTCACCCGGGGGAACGACCCGTACCCAGCCGGTAGAGCACCAGGCCCCGGTTGTAGTAGGGCACCTCGAAGGCGGGCTGGCACTCGATGGCGGCCGTGTAGTCCTCCACGGCGGCGGCGAACTCCACCCGCAGGTACCTGGCCTGGCCCCGGTCGTTGAGGGCGGTGGCGAGATCGCGGCCGGCGCTGAGAGGCAGAGGGAGGGCGGCCGTTA
>Ga0065711_1002213_pt1 | contig 40282 bp, 25 predicted proteins | sample Hoacrofraction12_FD_59098 | JGI IMG/M metagenome (GOLD analysis project Ga0065711, IMG submission 59098) | Hoatzin crop microbial communities from Cojedes, Venezuela - Epithelial fraction 12 v2 (version 2) | ecosystem: Host-associated > Birds > Digestive system > Esophagus > Crop | place... | reverse complement strand
CTGAAGAAGAGAAGGCTGAGAGGGGACCTTATAAATGCTTACAAATATCTTCAGGGTGGGTGTCAGGAGGATGGGGCCAAGCTCTTTTCAGTGGTGCCCAGTGACAGGACAAGGGGCAACGGGCACAAACTGAAGCAGAGGAAGTTCCGTCTGACCATGAGGAAGAACTTCTTCCCTCTGAGGGTGACAGAGCACTGGAACAGGCTGCCCAGGGAGGTTGTGGAGTCTCCTTCTCTGGAGATATTCAAGACCCACCAGGACAAGGTCCTGTGCAGCCTGCTGTAGGTGACCCTGCTTCGGCAGGGGGTTTGGACTAGATGACCCACAGATGTCCCTTCCAACCCTGAACATTCTGTGATTCTGTGTGCCACACCAGTGCTGAGCAAAGGGGAAGAGTCACCTCACTTGACCTGCTGGCAACGCTTCTCCTAATCCAGCCCAGGGTGCTGTTGGTCTGCTTTGCTACGCTGGGTGCAGGATCCCCTCATTCACCAGGACCCCCAAGTCCTTTTCTGCTATCTATCCAGTCAGCCTCCAGCTGGTGCATGGGCTTGTTCCTCTCCAGACGTGGGATTTGGCGTTTCCCCTTGCTGAACTTTGCGAGGTGCCTCTCAGCTCAGTTCTCCAGCCTGTTCGAGTGACGATGAGATGACTAGCTCTGTATGTCTTATTTGTATGAGGAATTTTGGGAAGGACTCTGGATATGTCATCACTGCTCATGTTTGCGGTACCTTGTGTTTTGATTACCTGAAATCTGGAACCTGACGCAGAGGCTGGAAGCTGGTGGTACTGCATGTTTATATAAGGTCTTGGCAGCCTTCAGAATTCACGTTGCAAACGTTGGAAAGTCTGAGTGACATGATACGGATAAATATTGCTATACTCTCCTTCTAGATAAAAACATGACGTGTAAAGACATCACGACCAGGTTTTACACTCAGATGCAGATTCCTTGGAGGGGGCAGGAGGGAGAAATCTTAAGGAATTGAAGCCCTGTCTTTTTTCCCCTCATTAATCTGCTTGGTGTGGTGTGTGCTTCGTGTCCCATCATTAGGGAGATTCTGCACAAACTTCCTTTCCTATCATTAATATCACATCTGCCTTATGAGGTATCAGTGACTTTTGCATGCCTCATGACTTTTTGAGTCTTCTGCCTTTGAATCTAGTTTTCTCTGCAGATTTGCTGATCACTTAAAGCTTCAAATGAAATGGATTGAACCTGTTAGGTATTCATTACCTCTGGAGATGACACTCCATGTTTCTCAGCATGAATAACCAAGAGTAGAGACACCTAAAATTTTTGAGTGTAACTGACTTTGATCAAAGTTATATGACAAGACAAGGAAGAAACATGTAACAGAATCCAGAAATATTGGTGCCTAGTGCCTTAACATAAATCAATTCGAGAGCTTACATGAATAAATTCTGGGCACTGCTGACTTTGAAAAATAAAATATAAAAGGGAAAATGATTACAGAGGAAATTATAGATGTATATTCCTCGGAAATAAATTCTTTCATTAAACAGGGAGTTAAAAATGCTTTTGAAAGTAGTCTGTCACAGCACCACTTTTTTTTTGTTGTTTAGCCAAGGTGTTCGTAGAGGATTTGCTTAAATATGTAACAGTATCAATAGATATGCTCTATTGAATGCTGGTTATCAAGAAATCATCAATAAAGCTTTTAAAGAAGTGTTGGGTAATGTAATGAAGCCAAATTGTGTACTCTGCAAGTAGTTTTTGTGTGTTCAAGATTATTCCAATTTAACTGTTGATTAAAAGCGATTATTTGCCTTCTTATGGATAACAGCCTGGATCAGACAAAATCTGTTGGTGTAGTTACACTCGTATATGTAGATGTGCAGTGAAAACTCATACGTGTTATGCACTTTGTAATTCAGTGCTGTATGATCATTAACTTTCTGGGAACACAGGGAGTGTGTCTTGTAGAAATATTACAAAAAGGTATCATAATGAAGAGCTTAAATGGATGAATTCTGGAAGACATTTTCTAAGGCCAGTTATAAAATTGCCTTAGATGCAAATTAATCTATGGAAAAATATTTTTCTGTGAAATAAGGTCAGGCGTTATTGAGTAGTTAGCATGCACTGTGAGAACATCATAGGATAATTTGATCCCTGTAGGCACATCTTTACTTTGCACTCTTAAAGGGTACTTTGCAAAGCTCCAGTTTAAGTATATTGAGAGTCTGTCACTCAGAATTTGACTATAAAGCGAAATCTATGGTAATAAGCTTTTTCTGACTTGCAGTTTGAGTAGGAGGCATTTTTGAAAATCATGGATTAAACTGTTGTTTCAGACTTGTAAAAGCTAATTTAATTGTGAATATTGTTCTGTTAACTTATAGTTGAATTAAAAAATTGGAAACTTGACTACAGACTATGAAGAGATGGAGGCGGTGTGAAATTGTGTGTGGGATTTGTTTTTTTCCATAGGAAACAGATGGTTCTATGTTCGGATCTATTTCTGTATGGTAGCAGTGAAGTGCTATGTTGCTTATGACTTTTAGCAATGGAGCTGGGTTTATTTAGTGAGGTAAGATTCGTGAGGTTTGGAATATGTGTGACAAGGAAATCTCTGTTAAAACTGCTGCCAAATGCTTTTTTTTGTGAAAGGACAATTTGCAGTAACCGTGTTGGCTGATGTCTTTCTGTCATGTGTCTTAGATGCTGACTTGCTGTACTGTAAAACATTTAATGAATGGAGGCCCTATGTCCTATCTATGTATTACTTGCTTATTCCTTACAATGTTTTTATGCAAAGTCGGTTGGTCACCCGCTTCTTACGTGGTGTTGACAATCACTTTGCAGGGTAAATAAGTAACCACAGTATTGTCAACAGTATTGCTGGAAAATATGAATGGATTCGTCACCTTTTTACTTTCCTTTAAACATCTCAGCATCTCACGGGTTCAGAAAAGACATCTGTAATTTGTTTTCCTCCCAGGCTTCCTCCTAGTGATTTGACAAGATAAAGTGGTTTTAGAGGTAATTCCGTACAAAACCACCGACTCAAGTTGGGCTCAGATGTGATGTGTCTTTTTCTAGTTTTAAAATGGTCCTGTTGATGGAAGTGGGGATTTCTTTGTTTTTCTAAGTCAGCTTTAACATATAATGTGAGCAATGAAGTTGTTCTCTGACTGTAGCTAACTGTTGATGAAGTGAGCTGGTAGGTTTAGTCTACTGGTTGAAAGCGCACAGTACAGAAGACCCATCGGAATATCATTACTGACCGGTTTTGTAAAACCGTGAAGAACTGAATACAGTTGCTACTGATATCAGTTAAGAGACTGTGGTTGTCTTCGGTCACAACTGAATGAAGCCCTAAATCATGGAACATACTGATATTAATAATGCTGTCAGAGAGTAAGTTACGTTAAGACTAGTTGAAATAAGATTTAAATCTGGTCACTGTGGTACATGTCACTGAAAAGTTTTGTGTTCTGTGCTCAGCAGAACCCAAAAGTGAAAAAAGTCACATTCTCTATTCAAGGGTATGAACATTACAGAAAGGCTAAATGACTCCTTGAAGCAGTCTTCAGTATTGCATTTGTAAGGAAATGGCCTGGAATTATTCTCTCAAAGCAAGAAATCTTTGCCAAAAATTTATGTGTCAATAGAAGCAGTCTTTAAAAAATAAATTTTGAACAAATTAATAGCTTAAAGATAGTAGTCCTGCGGAATGTGATAATTAAAGTGTATTTTAAGATACTATAAACAACTGTTAATTAGAATTTACATGCTTAACAGTGTTGATACTAGGTCTCGGTTTGTTGTTATTTAAAGTGTCATCTGAGCTTTTGTGAGCTATGAAGGAAATAGTATATACTTTCTCCAGTTTATAATTTTATATTTTTTTAGAAGTTCACGATAACTGTGATTGAACATACATGTATATTTCTTGTATATAAGTGCTGCTAAACATCCTGATGTTAACTGCCCGCAAATACTCCTTTTTAGCAAGGCAACATACCTCTGTAATTTTACCACCATGAACCTGACAGTTATGGCAATTACACGTTCATCAGGAACGCTTTAAAGGAGCTTTGTGGAGGCAACCATGCAAATGGGGAGAATTACGGAATGCTGGATTTTAGGAGCAAAAGAAACCTCTGTGTCCTGACCTCCGTCAGAGGCCATGCAACTTTCAGAAGTTCAGAAGTGAGCTGACCGAACCTTTAGAGAACTGTGTTGTCTCGATGGAAAGATTTCATATGATGGAGAGCCTCTTGCTGTTCTGGGGAAGATATTTATTGATTAATTATTCTGATTGCTAAAAAGAAGGTGAAGTTATATGCCACCTAGATTAACAGAAAATGCAGTTTAGAAGATGCTAGAAATTAACAAGTCTATTCTTTTCCAAGCAGTCCTTGGCAGATTTTAGGCTACTCACTTCTAAAAAGACTCTGATATTTGTGATTTTTTTCCACTTCCCGGTCCCTTAGCTGTCCTCACTGTTGCTTGTTTGCTTATATCCTTTTTGTCAGGAGGTTCAAGGGACACACTAACTCAGCACTTATTTATAATCAGCAGCAACAAAGAAACACTGCTTGAAGAAACCGTAGTCTCCCTCTTCCCACAAGCACCGTTCCCTCATTTCAGATGAGGTTCCCCATGCGCCATCTCTTTGACTTCCCTCTCTCACAACTGATTGCAGAGGCCTTCGTCCCAGCTTCAAAATGCAAAGGAAAGGGGTTTTTATCCCAAGTGGATTACTTTCTGGGGCTCGGTTCTTAGACTCTATTCTTTACTCATGGATATGTTCTGATTTGTCAACAAACCTTGACCTCTTAAGTGTGAGGGCCCAGGGCTGTGTTTTCCCCGAGCAGTTTTTGTGCGTCCTATTCCTGGAATTAGTCTGCTCGCTTGCACTTTTGTTAATATAATGGAAATTATACAATGGAAAATAAATGACTGTTAAAAATCAATATTTAAAAACTGTCTGTCTAAGCTTGAAGTATTTTTTTTTTAAATTAAAGAATACTCTTTCCCTTACATATTCTTTATTTGTTTAACTCTATTTAACCTATCCCAGTGTCACAACACAATGATGTGGAGACAAAACAGCTCCTTTTTCAGCAGGACAAGTTACCGTTTAATGCCTTGAAGCACAAGATTAATTGGGTATGAGATGCAATAAATGTTAGCTTTCATAAAATTGCCACGGCAGTCATTTTTAGACCTGACCCTACAATTTGACTCGCCTGCATCAAGGAAATCCATAGTTTGACTATACACAGACTGAAGATTTCCTTTCCTTCGTCTTTCATTCCCAAACTGTCAATTCAGATGAGACCTTGCTATTGCACAGTTGGTGGAGCAAAAGGTAAAGAACTGATCGCTTTAAATCTGGGCCGGTCATTGGATGATCTTCGTCTTTTTGAAAAGAAAAAAATTCCAGTACATTACGTCTTTTAAATATGTGCAGCAAGGTGTGACTTTGGCTTTGTTATGGATCTTCTTAATGACTTCAATATTATTGTTAATTATGCCTGTTTATCTGAAGTGATGAATATACAAAGCAACTGTAAAGGTGCATGTAACAGATGTTTGTTTTAAATATACACATCCAAAGATTACGCTGCAGATGCTGGAAGCAAGAGATGTAAGAATAGCTATGGGAGGATGTGACAATTCAGAAATTAGCTGAAATAACGATGTGCAAGAATTTGGGTGAGAAGAGGAAAGAGAGGTGGGAGACTCAGACCAGGGCAGCTGGCAGAAAGAGACTGCGTGTGCTTTTGTGTTCTCAGGGGAATCAAAGTTAGAAAGAAGCAGATAGTGACACGGTGACAACCTTAAAAGAGTAAATGTCTCCCTGACTTTTGTGCCAAGACTTTTTTTTCATACAGAAGAAGTGGTGGAAAAGGCAACAGGAACTGATATTTTCTCTCTTTTTTTAGCAAGCTTTCATTTGTAACCTCTCAGATTTTCCATGATGACAGCTCAAATTCTTGCCATGGAAGACCTCGGGTTTTGGCTGTATCCTGTGGGTTTTGCTTCCCTCCTTTTCCCAGCTCACTCTACTCAATCCAACTGATGTGTTTTTCACCTTCTTCTCTACCTTTTACAAACTTCCCCCACATTTCTGGAATTCCTTGGAGGACTAAATTTACCCCTCTCTTCTTCATGTCCTTCCTCAGAAAAGGTTTACCTAGAAACCCTAACCCTGTTCCCTATGAAAAGTTAAGCCCAGTATTAAAGACTTAGAATAGCGCTCAGGCTATACCCAGTGGTGTGGTTTGGAGTGAAACCCTGGGGAGTAATAACACCAGTGTTCACTGCCTAATATTCATCTTCCTGAATATTTTTTAGGTATGTTTTGGAGGCAAATTGGTGTGAAAGGCAGTTCAGCATGGTTTCTAAATGCAAGGGGAATTGAGGTGCCTGCCACCCAAAGCTTTTCTCCCTGAACCCATAGGGTCTCTGCAGGAGACCATGGCTCCCGTCCTGAGCACCTGCCCCAAGTACCACCCTACAGGACATGAATGAAGAGCTGATGTTCCTGTTGTCAAAGGGTGTCTGAGGCATCTTTTACGTTCCTGATTCCAGAGCAGACTCTTGGCACAGCAGTGTGGTTACTCCCAAGTACAAATGGTTGTTACAGCAGTTACCGGTCGCTGGGGCACCTTGATCAGGCAGCATACTCACCAGTCCTCAGACTGTGGAGCTGCCAATGGGTGGAAGAGTTAGGAACTGTGTCTCCTGATCTTATTTTTGGTTAGTGGAGAAGATTTTTCTAGGGTTTGAAACAAACGAAGACATATAATGTGGCTTGGGAATGAGTAACTAAACACACAAAGCAGATCACTTAGTAACTGAGATTTAAAGAAAAGGTATCTCAATATTTTTGCAGGAATGTCTGAGACAGACAGTTTTGGAATAGCCACTGCAGTTGCAACAGCAACTGGGTTGGTGGAAATATAAGTGACAGCAGGAAAAAAGCCAAATCATGGTTCAAAGATCAGCCACGAGAAAATGTTCTCAGGAAAAATTGCCCATAAGAATGCTTTTGAAGAGCTCTGGAGGCTCCCTAATCAAAAATGGCTAAGCACCAGAGAGAGAATGGAACAGGTGAGACCTGCAGGGACAGTAGGACAGTGAATAGCAAATGCCAGAAAAAGGCATGACAGAAGAACTGTCAAAGCAGATGGTATCAGGGTGATAGTTTTAGCAAGGTAGGGGGGTCTATTATCTGAAAGCTGTATCTCATGAGAGTTTATGCACATGCTTGGACTATGAATGTGGAGATTTGCAGTATTGCTCTTGGGTGTAAAATTAATGCAGAAGTAGAGGCGACTGGTTTGTAAAGAAACTTCTGAGCAGTTGTGAAGTGGAGCAGACTGGCATGGCAGTCAGCGACGCTGAGGGACTAACATTTTTAAACATTTGCGTAAAATAACAAATAATCAGGATCAGTTCAAAAGCCTTGCAAGATACATAGAAAAATACTTGGGTGCTTTATTCTTTTTTTCAAACAATAAATTGTATTTTTTAAAGTGCAATAGAGAGACTTCTTTATATTTCTCTGTGCTATGAAACTTTTTTTTTTACCAAAAATTTCCACAGGCACTTTATGCGTACCTAGGGATGTGTGTAATACTCTTCAGCCTTACAAATGCATCATCTTGGGTTTAGAGTATGTGTTTGCTTGCTATTAAGATAAGCTAGAAAGTTATTTTATTGTAGGTCTCTGTACTATGATGTCTGTAGTCCTAGCTTGAAGTTGAATTCCCCTATGAATCACCTGTCTCCTCTGTGCATAAAACTATATTGTATATATCGTATAAGGCAGAGAGAGTTGAGGCTGCTCAGCCTGGAGAAGAGAAGGCTCCCAGGAGACCTTATGGCAGCCTTCCAGTACCTGAACAGGGATTATAGGAAAGATGGGGACAAATGTTTTAGCAGTGCCTGTTGCGATAGGACAAGGGGTAGTGTTTTTAAACTAAAAGAGGATAGATTTAGACTAGATAAAAGGAAGAAATTTTTGACTGTGAGGGTGGTGAAACACTGGAACAGGTTGCCCAGAGACACTGTAGATGCACCATCCCTGGAAACATTCAAGGGGCTCTGAGCAGTCCAGACTGGTTGAAGATGTCCCTGCTCGCTGCAGGGGGGGTGGACTAAATGACCTTTAAAGGTCACTTCCAACCCAAACCATTCTGTGATTCTATGATTTTATGATATTACGTTTTATTTAAAAAAATGAAGTATTTATTGCTTTTTTAATATTAACTGAACTTCACATCAGTGTTATCAGTAAGAAATAGGTTGGCCTTGTTAATCCACACTACTTCTCTCTATATTTACTCTTCCTCTTTTTGTAGTAATAAGACCTTTAATTAACTAGATTTAGATTGGGGGGAAAAAAAAAGTGCCAATACTTTTAATGACCTTGAGTATGACTCTAGTATCCCTTTTTTTACAGTAGGGGCCCTGTTTTGCACCTGAAAGGTGAGTTAGATCTCTTATGTTTAAAAATACAGACCTCAGGGAGTTATACAAATACTAAGGAAAATAGATACCTGCAAGATTAACCATATGGTTCTGTTTATACCGAGCTTGTGTGTTTTGGGAGTTTTCAAGGTTAGATTCTGCACTCTTTCTACTTGCAAGTTAACAGAAAGTGGCGACTTCGAACTATTTATATTTCCCCACACTGGAGTACGCCACAGAGCAGAGGGTTGTGACAAGGGCCAAATGATGTCTAAGAGTGGACAACATCACATCAATTTCTCCCTTTTTGGGTAACATTAGTCTCTCAGGACACAGCACAGAAGATGATTTTGCTTTTTGATGGTATGGTCCTACTGCATTAGTTGATTCCCCTGTGAATATATTAAAAAGTGAGATACAGGAATTGCTCCAGCGTTAGGGAAAGCCAATGAAATACTTTGCAGCTCTCATTTGATTGCATTGTCATTGAGAGTGATCACTGAAGTGTGTTTAAAAGGCGTTATTGCAGCACATATTGAAAGATCAATACAAATGTTTGTTGTCTTGCAAAATTGTGCTTTGGGATTACAATAGATGGGAACGGTTGAAGTCAATACATTTTACGAAAATGGAGTTTATGTGGCATAAAATGTGATTGCAGAATTTGCTGTGAATTGGAAGGTTTGTGTACATTGGGTGCATTGAGAAGCTGATCTCTGTTTTAATTTTCATCAGCGCAGCAACAAGGAGAACAAAATCACAACTGAGTGGGAGAAGGGAACGGGAGAGAAATGAATCTATTTGCTCTAATATATCAGCCGCAAGATACTTTCTTTACTAAGCTCTAATCATCAACATCTAGAGCAGAACTAAAACGGAGTGGTTGTAGAGATAGTGCTAGGGAAATATCTTGGCTAGTGGAAAATTTGTTAAGAGTCGATGGGAGCAGAAATGGAGGAAACCCACTTTAACTCTTAGAGTTTAGGTTGAGTCTTTATGCTTTGCTGGTAAGGCTCCCAGCAGTCTTCCTTTACCCATAAACTGGAAATTTGATGTGGAATTCAAGAAAGAATACACACATAGAAGTCCAAAATGTTATTTACAGCACTCTTTGAGAGAAAAAAACCCAGCTTTTTTAAAAGTAAAGCTCATTATGGACCACTATTTTTTTCTTATGCCTCACTCATTTTGGTGTTCTGTCATTTAATGTGGTTTAAATCAGCAATTTTTGCAAATTATTTTTGCACGAATAATGTATACTGTGAATCTGTTTTCACCATTTATAGGCATCTTTTTTACAGAAGGAAAACTACAGGCCTGTGTTCATTTACTTTGTAGTCCCTGCGCAGTGCTGGAATGGGAAACGTGGAGTCAATCAGTGCAAATGAGAATCAAGCCACATGTTTGAAAAGCAATGGGTGACTGAAGAAATGGTTTTGAAGGAGAGAGCTCATTATTAGCCTTTCTAACACAATCCTTAAAGGTGCTGGGGGTTCTCAGTTCTCATCGACTTCAAAGAGAATTCACTGTTCAATCTTTCCTTGCAGAATTATGGATGTAGAAATGAGGGCCAGATGATAATGAGCTGATAGGATGACAAACACTTATGAAAGGAAGTGCTCTACGTGAGAAAGCATTGCTATGACAATTTTTAGTGTGTTATAGGTGTTGCAGTGACAAAAAATGGCATAAGATGGCAGTAAGAGATTGCAAAATATGGTGGTTTGGAGTGACACGTTCCGGTGAATCAACCCACTGGCTTGCAATAAACATGATTGTATAACAAGTGACAAAATGGGGGTTGCTGAGCTCCATCTAGGCTCTGGTTTCTAACTTTTTTGCATTTTTCTTTTCCTCAGAGGAAAATCTCCAGTTTATTTGACATTTATACTTTCTTCTCGGAGTGTGGAAAAATGGAATACTGTTTCGCACTGCATTGCCATCTGTGTGAAAGCACTTGAAATTCATACTCATTCATGCTCATACTTTTTTATCTGTGCTGTATGAAAATGGCTCCAAATTTAGAGTCATATTAAATATGGCATCATGTGCTGATAGAACAAACCAAGTCAGTAATGCACACGCAGCTTTACAGCCTTCCTGGTGAAGCACAGGCAAAGTGAACAAGAGGTGATGAAGATCATCCACTGCTAAGCTCCAGCGTGGAGCACAGGTTGCTGTGGGCCTCGACCCGTGCCAGCAGCTCTGGCCGAAGCCCAGGGGCTGTGCTTGGCCCAAGGAGGGCAGAGCTGGTGAGCCCTGGGGAAAGTTTTGTTGGATGCTGCAGTGGCACCTTAGGCTGTAAGGTCTTCTTGTAATCTTTCTGTCCAGGGTTATGACCTGGAGACACACAACTGCCTTTTCTCGGCCAGAGAAATGAGCTTTGAATATTAAAATAATTACTGTTTGTGATAACTATATAAAAATAAGCTGGAGAAAAAGAGAGGGCTGTATTTCTAGAGACTGATTCCAGTAGGATTTCTCCAAAATAAGCATTGCTGAAAAAGAGGATGTATGGGTTACTTGCAAAATACAGGTGTGCAGTCTCTTGGTGTCGATGATTTCATTAGATTGGTGTTGAAATTTTCAGTGATGACTTTACATTAGTATTTAAAGCTATGTTCTGTAGCCCCAGTGTGTACTTTATGTTCCTCTCAAAAAGATTCACATTTTCTGAAACCTTTGCAGTGGAAATGATGATAGCATTTTTAGCTAATGCTTTTCATCCTTAGATCTGAAAGTGCCTTATAAATGTGCATATCACTTACCAAAAAGGGCTTTATGTGATCAAAGAAAGTAAAATTAACATAAAGCAACAATGAGCAATAAACGTTTTCTAAAGTGACTAGCAATGTATTGCCTAAGCTCTGTTTTAGAAGGGAAAGATAGATGCGGAAGAAATTTTTAAGTTTGCCTAAATTCGTGATGACTTTCGCTCAAAAAACTGATTCTTTTCAGCATCTACATTAATGTAATTGCTAGAGAATTGTGTGGGTATGTGTGATTTTTAACTGATATCTAAGCCAGAGGTCAAAATTGGCATTTAGAAAGATGATGTGGATTTGTCCTGCTCCCTGATGGTCTTGGTCTGTAAGCCAGGAGATGGATTACATTCAAATATGAATATTTTCATCTTTGAAGTATAGGATCTTGTTTCACTGTAGTTCATATGTACCTGATTCCTTCCAACCAAGATTTTACCATTTCAGCAAGTAAAAAGCAAAAGTCACTTGATATTTCTTCAGCATTTTTTTAACAGTGGTGCTTCTGGGAAGGTCAAGTGGGCATTTTATCATAAGTCTTTTCAGTACAGTGTTTGATCACATGTGGCATAGACAGCTTCTCTGCAGCGTAGACCTCAATGCAGCATTTGTGGGCTCTGTATCAGTAATGCCAATCATGCATACGGCTGTAGTAAGCGTCATCCCAGTGTTCCGAGGGAAGACTAGCAGCAATCCATAAAGTCTAAGAATGGATTATGCTCTCATTTCACTGATAAAAAGAAGGGCTTCAGCTCCTAGGTGCTTAAGATTGCAGTCAGAAATATTATCAGTGTTGGACTGTGTGATCCATTATTTAAAATTCCCTGTATAATGTTTTGTAATGGGATCTGAAACTGGCCAGAGCTTGGGAATGGATCTGCTGAGGATTTTTCTGTATAGTGGGCTTCCCAGAAGGACAAAAGGGCTTTTAAACTGAAAAAAAGACATTTTTTTTTGAGAATAAAACTAGATGAATTGATTTATTTTAATAAACTAAATTGACTAGGTGGAACAGAATAGAAAAAATACCTTAAGAAAAAAATCTTCCACTGCCCAGTGCAGTGTTGAAGGCAGGTTCTGGCTTCCAGGCACAGTTTCAGTGAACTCAGAGGCATTTTGGGTTACAGCATCGTCTGCACAGTCCTTTCTGGTCACCCTGTCACCTTTAAGGGCTGGCTGTGACAGCCTCTGCTCCACTCAGGAGTTTTTCAGACTACATCTTTGTAGGCAAGTAGTGGGAGCCACTAGCTGTATTGCTGCTCAGTTGCTGCTCCGCACCCAGTGCCCCTGCTATGGACATGTACTTTAGACTAAGGCTGCTACAGTCCTGTACGTTGAATGCTCCTCTGAGGCTGGGGTTACAGTCCTGGAAGGCATCTTTCAATTCATTTTCATCCAAAGGGAATCCACTTAGTATGCTCAGAGACCGCTCCACGATGCGAACCAAAGCACGCCAAGTGGCAAAGAATTGGAAGATTTTCTTGAAAGCATGCGCCTGGCCTGTCCTGACACCCTAACTTAGACTTGTCCTCAGTCCTTCTGCTGTGCCATGGCCTCCCCTTGCTGAGCATTCGTTCTTTTGTTGTTGTTCCTTTGTGTTCTTGTTCACTTTCTTCTCCTTTCTCCTTTCTCCGTTCTTGTGCTTTTTCTTTCTTCTTTCATGTTCTTCCACCCTGCAGTCTCCTCTCCCTCAGTGGCATACCAGTGTGGGAGCAGTCTCCCTCTCTAAACAAGTTCACCTCACCCACTCCTTCTCTAGAGGTGTGCTGCATTAACACGAGTTAAGCAGCAAAAGTTAAACAAAACGTACGGAATCTGCCACACCTGTTATCTGCATTTACACTAGGATAAATGGATTCATAAATGGGTTAATAACTCCTTTTACGATAAATTAATGGAGGACAGGATCTAGATATGCCATTCTGCAGAGGAAGTCTCAAGAACTCTGCTGGTTGCTTGGGAGGTGTAGCAATCTCTCTATTCATGCCCTGTATTTTTGGTTTTTTCTCTAAACGGTTGCTACGGGACGCTGTTAGAGTGAGATCTTTAAGCTGGATGAACTGTCCTAGGATGACAGAATCTGCTGAAAGTACGTGGACTATTCTATTGACAAAAGCTGTGCAAGACTTTTTTAACTCAACTACATGGCACTGAGTGACACAATATTGCAGTAACATAATTAGCCTTCATACTAAAAATGCGCCTGAGTAGTATAACAGTGATATATATATGTAGGAGAGCAAAGGCAATAAATATGTCGGAAGAAGTACTTTGCAGTTATTTGACTACGTTTAAAACATCAATGTTCATTACAAGAGTGTTAGTAGGAAAAATGGAGTCCAATTTGAGATTTAAATCATATGTTTACTCCATGTTTGTGAGAAAGACAGAGTAGCTTTAGAAATAGCTTACTGCTTTCCATTCCTTTTGCTAATATTTTTTATTTGGTGTTAATATCTGTGCTGGACCAAGAGATTTGAATGTTATTTTACATTATAATAGTAAACACAAGGCACTGCATAATAATGAAATTCCAATAATGGTACATTTTGCTGTGGCTGTATCCTGTTAATTCTGATAAGAAAGTGATAAAGATCCCTGGATTTTGATTGAATTATGTAAAGAAAGTCAAAGTTTGATTTAATGAAGTTTGCATTGGTGTGTTTAACTCGCATAGATTCATATAGATAAATGGATAGGAGCAGGCATTGGTAGATACACCTGAACTAAAAGTGTGAATTGTTTCTCTTTGGTCTGCTTAGAAATCATTTTAGACTGTGGATGGGGTTTGTACACAAACTTTTTGTTCCTATTCTTAGCTTTTTGAATCTGAAAAGTTGGCAGCTCTCAGGTAGGCTTCCATAGTTTTTGAGGATGTCAGTATTTATACAACTTTACCCATTCACTTCAGGTTGGGTCACTTTTGACCATAACTTACAAAAAAGTTTCCAGATTTCAGGTTCCTGTGCTGATAAAAGCTGCCTTTCAATGAGAATTCTGTTAATACAAGCAAATAAGTAAATTATCTGTATAACAGCTTTGTTTTTCTCATATACGCAGAGAGAGTTGATGCTCTTAAGTCAGGGTCCAATTTTTTGCCATTTTTATAACATACAGTGCAGTAGCATGATTGACAGCTTCTGTTTGTTGATAACAAGTTTTCCAGATTGTTTTGTCTTCTGGCTCCCCTTCCCCACAATTGTGAATAATACAAGCTATTGTGGTGCACAGCATAAACTATTTTTGATTTCAGCGTAAAGTCTTTACTATTAATCTTACAGTGGAAAATCTGAGAAAATTTTCATACATTGTCACTGAATGCAACCTCTACTGTATTTGCTTTCTTGTGATATTGCTGTATGATACTAGAAATAGTTGACTGTTCCTGTGCTCAGCTGGTCCTCTTGTCATGAGAAAAGATATCACTTAGTTAATCATGTGATTCTGCCACAATGACAAGAATGGACCCATTTAAAAGACAATATTTTTATATGTTGCCTAAATCTAACAAAATTCTGATTAACTTGAGAATACAGGCAATTCTAGAATTCAGGCTGGAAGTCCATTTTTATCAGCCTGTTGCAGAAAGACTCTTGCTATGCAGATTTCTGAGAGTCTTACACCTCATTGTCCTTTCTAACTGGCCAGAAGTGAACAACCACCACATGGAGCAATTTTGATGCAGTTTATCAAGTTATGTATGACAGCACAAGATATGAGGTCAAAAAACTGCTAACCTTCTGGACCGAAGTGGGCTAATCAATACACTGGCTCTGTCTTAAAGATTCAAGGGAGACTTTCCCTGCAGAGACTGGAGTAAACCAACTTGCTGTTCTGTAATAATCTTGAGGAGCGCCTTTGCCCTTGTACTGCTTTTCCCTTAAGGACTGATCCAAAGATCGTTCACAGCGAAGAGGATCTTCCAGTGGGCTTTGACTCAGGTCGGTGAGTAAGGTCAGGTCAGGCATCATGAAGCTTGGCAGCAGTGGCAAGAAAGGGAACCAAGACACAAAGTTGAAGAAAATCCAAAAGGGAAATTTCAGAGCAAAGTGAAAAATGACGCTAGGATGGGATTCATCTTACCAAACTCAGGCATCTAAAAGTTACTTGTCACATTCCCTTCATAGCCATAGGATAAGAGAGAAATGAGATAGTGATTCATTGAACCTGTCTTAGATATCTACTTTAGGATGAGACGAATTGCCTTCTGGAGGTGCCTCTTTCTCTCCTTCAACTATAAGGGACCCCAGGGGACTAGCTGACATTTAGGCAGCTGACTTTTAGATTATGAAGTTAGAAAAATCCCTGTCAGGGGAATCTGTGGAAGTAGCTGTTGCTACTGCTCTCTGCTTTCCTCCTCCTAGCCTTTAAGACAGTATTGTAGGTAGGTCTGCTGGCTTGAAAAGGCACCCTTCTGATTCTCTGGTAGGTCTACACTATGCTTTCCTCTAGGAAGTATAAGATAGAAAACAGATATCTAATAATTTTACCTGAAATAAGTTCTTTCTCTGAAAAATCAGGATTTTCTGATTCAAGAGTAGTAATTCCAGTTGCATAAGGTGCTTAGTGACATTATCTGCAGTGAGAACACAGCTCAAAGTTCAATTGCACCTATTTTCCTCCTCATTATCATTTAGATATCTCCTACTATTCCTTCCACCTCTTCTAACAATAAGTTAGCATTAATTCAGATACGGTTTTCCTGTATCCCAGCTGCTGCTCTTAAGACTGGATTAAAGAAGTTGTCCAGGTAACACTTTCTTGTTGAAATCAAAGTCTGACAAATTTGACTTGGGTTTAGTGTGTATCTTTAGAAATCTGGCCTAACATTTATTCAGGAGAACAGGTACAGAAATAACTTCATTTCTTTCCTCATGTTATTATACAGAAAAGAGTAGTTGTGTCCTTCATGCAGAAGTAAAGCATTTCAGAACAAAAGGTACCCTCTATTTACCGCTATAGCAAAGAAGAACCGACACTTCATTTGTTCCGACAGCTTGGTTACTGAGTTGGTCTGGGTTCACTTTTCTCACATTTTCAAAGGAGATTTTTTTACTGGTAGCTGGATTCTTAAAGGTATTTGGTTTCTAAAAATGTGTGTGGTTACATAGTGGGGTTTTCCTTAATACTGCATTTTTAAGGACAAAAATCTTCATACTAGAGCCTCAATCTTGTTGATAATCAATGACATTTAAGCTTCTAAATTTAATTTGATAATAAGTTTGTGATACTAAGGTAGTTAATATTTAGATGCTTTTGAAAATTTAAAATTGGATGTTGAATTAATTTATGATTTTGTACTCAGTTTTGAAATAAAGTCATTTGATTAGAATAGAAGTACTATTCAGTAAAAGTACTGAAGAAGTAGTTGGTCAGTTGCCTAACCAACTTGGTATCCTTCTATGACGGGGTTACAATGTTGGTGGACACAGGGCGGGCAACTGACATCATCTACCTGGACTTGTGCAAGGCATTCGACACTGTCCTGCATGATGTCTATGTCTCTAAATTGGAAGGACATGGATTTGACAGATGGACCACTCATTGGATAAGGAAATGGCTCAATGGACGCGCTCAAAGAGTTACAGTCAATGGCTCGATGACCAGGTGGAGACCAGTGATGAGTGGTGTGCCTCAGAGGTCGGTACTGGGGCCGGTGCTGTTTAATATCTTCGTTGGCGACATGGACAGTGGGACTGAGCGCACCCTCAGCCAGTTTGCTGACAACACCAAGCTGTGTGGAGTGGTTGACACGCTGGAGGGAAGGGATGACATTCAGAGGGAACTGGACAGGCTGGAGAGGTGGGCCTGTGTGAACTGCGTGAAATTCAACAATGCCAAGTGTAAGGTCCTGCATGTGGGTTGGGGCAATCCCAAACACAAATACAGGCTGGGCGGAGAGTGGCTCGAGAGCAGCCCTGAGGAGAAGGACTTGGGGTTGCTGGTGGATGAGAAGCTCAACATGAGCCGGCAATGTACGCCTGCAGCCCAGAAAGCCAACTGTACTCTGGGCTCCATCAAGAGAAGTGTGGCCAGCAGGGCAAGGGAGGGGCTTCTGCCCCTTTACTCCGCTCTCGTGAGACCACACCTGGAGTACTGCATCCAGCTCTGGAGCTCCCAACATAAGAAGGACATGGATGTGTTGGAATGGGTCCAGAGGAGGGCCACGAAGATGATCAGAGGGCTGGAGTACCTCTCCTAGGAGGACAGGCTGAGGGAGCTGGGGCTGTTCAGCCTGGAGAAGAGAAGGCTCCGGGGTGACCTTCTAGCAGCCTTCCAGTACCTGAAGGGGCCTACAGGAAGGATGGAGAGGGACTTTTCACAAGGGTGTGTAGTGATAGGACAAGGGGGAACAGCTCTAAACTGAAAGGGGGCAGAATTAGATTAGATATGAGGAAGAAATTCTTCACCAGGAGGGTGGTGAAACACTGGCACAGGTTGCCCAGAGAAGCTGTGGCTGCCCCCTCCCTGGCAGTGTTCAAGGCCAGGTTGGATGGAGCTCTGAGCAACCTGGTCTAGTGGAAGACGTCCCTGCTGATGGCATGGGGGTTGGAACCAGATGATCTTCAAGGTTCCTTCCAACCCTTACCATTCTATGATTCTATACTATTATTTTTAGTGGACCATATCTCTTCATAAAAGCGCTACAGTTTGGTTCTTTGAAAACAAAAATTCTCAGGAAATTAGTAGTCCAAATGGAGGTATCTCTGATAAGACACACGTGAGCTGTTTTGGAGATGATCATCACTTGAGATACAGACTTTAGCTTATCTACTTTTTTCAATTTTTTTTTTTCACTGAGAGAAAACAAAGTGTTTGTTACAGCAAGGCAAGAAAAGTGAAGAAGTAACTACAAATACAGTAGATCTGCTCGTGAAATACTGTAAACATTCTGGTGAGACGTAATGACAGTTGTTTAAATATATATGGAGCCAGATTCTTCTCTGGAATCAGACAGATAAATTAAAGTCACTTTTGTTGTAGCAAGTCGAGTTGAATCCTACCTATGCTATGTATTAAAAAAAGTCAGCTCTATGACAAATAGAAATATTACACTGATTTTAGTTATACAGTTAATGTTTGATTCTGCACATGTGAGTATTTCAAAAAAATACAGTAGGCCATTTGGTATGATTGTACATGCTTCTTACCGAAGTCATATAAGCTGCCAGAAAAATGTGAAAGTGATACCTAAAATAATAAAATAGTCCACTGTGTGTTGTAAAATATGTTAAAAGATTATTATTAAAAATGTAAATGCATATTAGTGAAAACATTTGCTGAGTATAAAAGTAAGTTAGTTTATTTTCCATGAAATTCTCTGTTGGGTTAGCCAGAATTTAAGCACCTGTGGGAACACTTCAGTGTTAAAATTTATGAAAGTAAATTTTTCTCTATCTGTTTCATTGTCTTAAGAAAATGCCTACGTTTCTGGTCTTCGGAATTACTTTGACTGGTACTCATCAAAACAGTCTTTCATTAACCTTTCTGAATCCCTGCACTAATTCCTCCAAAGCTTTAGGATTAGCTGGATAATAAACTCAGTTCTGAATAACGTTAACATTGTTCTTCATTGCTTTTAAACATATCTGTGTACAGCAATGAATCAGCCAAAAGCAAAAATGCCAGAGAAAAATTGAAATCCTGTTTTGTGTGTTTTCAAGAAGGAATAATCTTTACCCCTCTCTCTTAGATCGGTTTTGAGGCTAATGCTTGAGAAAGGGCTAACGATTCTCCTCGGTGAGCAAGCTCTTCCCCGTAATCCGTGTGGCTTCTGAGACTGAGAAATACAGAGGAAAGAAGAACACATTTCAGAAATTTAACTCTGCAAATTGCATACACATTTTCCTCCTCAGGTTTAAACAGGAGGCCAGAAATACTTTTATGTGAAACAGTTATATACATTCCTGGGTTGATTTGACACACTTTACCTTTGGTTTAGCTACAGCCTCTGGTTCATGTTGGGCCCAATGAAAGGATTTAATGAGTTTGCAGAAGAACGACTGTGGTTGCTTGTCTTTGTGCCTTTGTGGATTTGGAGCACAGTTACGAACGTGTGATTCAAACATAGACCTGGCACATATCCCCTGCGCAAAGAAAATGCAGTTGAATGTTTTATTAATAATGGCAATACACAAAGTAGAACTGATCCCAGATGGTTTTGTAAACTCTGGTAATTCAGCAAACATGTTAAATAAAGTGTGCTGTTCATCAGTCTCAGTAGATGAACTAAGTTATTAAATGTGAATATATAAGTAAAAACCCCCTTTTATATATATAATTTTGATCTGTTCAGAATTTTAGGCCATCTCTTTAAGCCATTATTTTAATGCAGATGCAATGCTGTGGCAGGGTGGATATAAGACCGGCTCTGCCGACTCAGTTTTGGATCTCAGACTGCATACAAACAGCCCTGGTCCGTAAGGGTTAATACCTGGGAGTAAAAGTCACAAAACAAGGTATCTGAAGATTGAAGTTATAAACTCTCACAAAACACACCAGTTTTCTTGATGTTTACAAAAGCTGGGAGGGAGTTTGCTGGATACAATTTGCATGAGCGAACATAGTCACCCAGACACTGAACACAGGTTCCTGTGCTTTTGTGTCCTGAGTCCAATGCTTTATATAACTCCAGCAGTGGCTTCACAGATGAAAGGTTTCAGCATAAACAAATGCTTCACTTTCTGAAGGTGAAAGGAGCCGTGATGCCTTGTGCTAGGAGCACATTCGGGCCTTTGAAATGCAATTCTCATCTTCTGAATGCATACTATCAAAACCATCCCTTTTTTCTTTGGGGATGTAATTTTTCCCTTTCATAGGCTGTAGGTTGAGGAATGCTGTCCTGTGGGGATTTCTAGATGCCAACGTAGGTGCCCGATTTCAGCCACATTATGCTATTCATTTGTAGATTGTAAAATTCAGATGTTTGAATAAAGATTTGTGTGTTTGGTCTATTACACCGATCACTCTTGAGCTGTGTCCCGGGTTAATAAAAGTGACGCTATATCAAGTTTCCAGGAGCGAGAGAAAGCTCAAGTAAGGAGAACCTGGTAAGGGGCTGTGTCATTTACAGCAAGTGATGCTGGCTGGTTCTGCCCTTGCCTGCCCAGGAGATACCTCCAGGAAGATTTCCTCCTGTCTGTGCAGCTTTTTTAGGACCTCTTGTTCTCTGCTGTCAAGTAAGAGAGCTTGTGGTGGGCTGGCAGCTTGTTCTGGGATGGTGTTGTTTCCCCTTCCCTTGTGACTGTCTGTACTTCCAGCGATGCTTAGGGTCTGTGCACAGGGCATAGAGCAGTGTTGTGCCGGGTAGCCTGGGTGAAGGACTGCAGCTTCCCGAGCGGGGTGGCTGGGACGATGCGGGAGCTGTTCTTGTTGAGGAGCAGAATGTCTGGGCTGTGGTAATGACGATATGATCTCGCTGTCACCAGCAAAGAGGCTAGGCTGATAATTTGGGTGCTGCTGTACTGAATTGCGCTGTAGATGTACCCACCAGGCAGGAGGGAGGAAAACCTTGTGTCTGGCGCAGTAGGGTCCTCAAAAACGTTACCTGTGTTAAAGGTTATTTCCTGCCTTAAGCTCATCCAGCCCCATTCTCCATTAGATTGTATTGCAATAAGCTCTGGTTGTAGGGAGGGTTTATTACCACTGTTTTGTAGGTCTCTCATGAATCTTTGCCTGTAGGCTGTCTGGAAGAGTGATCAGAATTATTCTCCCTCTCTCTGCCAATAGACCTTCAGTCAGCAGACCCTCCGAATTCCTTTCTTAATAGCGATGCTAAGTTAAAAAGTGAAGAAATTCACTTACATGGTATGAGTCTATTGCAGGGCAGTGAGCAAATCCATCTCAATTTGGATGCTTATGCGTTTTCTTTACAATGGCTGAAGGAAATTCCTCTTTAAAAATCTGAAGATCAGTAGATTGCCTACACAATAATACATCTAAAGAAATGTTTTATCTAACTACCAAAGTCAATGCATTGAAAACATGGTTGCTATGGCTTCTTTCATGAATTTTGCGCTTACTGTCTCTAAAAGGGATCATCAGTACCTATCTGTGCTCTTCACACAAGGTGTCTCCAGACTCCTAGGGAAGTGTATCTAGCAGTTCAGAAATGGGCCAGGCACCCAAATTCTGTACTATATTTTACACTGGACCTTAAGTTAAGGAACTTTTCTGGAAACACAAATTTTAAGCTCATGTCAAATACTTAATTTCCTTCTGAATTTAATAGGGACTCTTAGGCACCTCCAACTGGTGTTAGCAATAGACAGCCCATGGGGTACATTGAAACAGCCTGTGGAAGCAGAACTGTCTCACTGCCTCCCCATCCTCCTGATGTTTAGGTGAGAGTGGGATCTGCAGCCTAAAACTGTTTCGTGGACTCAGGTGATGAGCCTTTGCATAGGAGGCTGATGTTCTTATTGGGGAGTTATAGAGATGCTTTTCCTTTCGGTAATAATTCAGCTTGCAGCCAGGCAAAATAGCAAGTGCCTTTCTGCTGGGCCAGCAGCCACTCTAAGCAAATGCTGTCTGCAGTTGTTCCATTGCAGCTGGACCACTGGGCAGCCAGGACTGGAAGCTTCCAGGGACACAGGGAAAAAGGGACCTGACACTGTTGGGTAGTGGCAAGAGCCACAGTTTGGCAGAAAGGTGTCATTCCTATCACTATTCATGCATTTGATCTAATTGCTTTCTAGTTAGAAGTGCATAAATGGTGTTGAAGTGGAGATTAACACCTAAGATTCTTGGACCCTTGACTCTCAGAGGAGTGTTACTTTACCTAGGTTCCTCGGGGTTTATGTCATAGTGTGATTCGTGACATAAAAACAACATTTTAACTGGGGGTGAGATCCATCTGTCTTAACATTAACTGCTTTGAAGTTACCTGTTTAGTGTAAGAAAGTGATCTAGGCTCTTAATCAGTGGGCAGAGAAAGAGATGTCCAGAAAATAACTCAGCCCATGCTGAAACAGGAGATGCCAAATGTGGAGGGTTGACCCTGGCTGGATGCCAGATGCCCACCAAAGCTGCTCTATCACTCCCCCTCCTCAGCTGGACAGGGGAGAGAAACTATGATGAAAGGCTCGAGAGTCAAGACAAGGATGGGGAGAGCTCACTCACCAGTTACTGTCACGGACAAAACAGACAGAACTTGGGGAGAAAACGGAGTTTAATTCATCACCAATCAAATCAGAGTAGGATAGTGAGAAATAAATCCAGATCTTAAAACACCTTCCCCCCACCCCTCCCTTCTTCCTGGGCTCAGCTTCACTCCCGGTTCTCTCCCTCCTCCCCCCCGAGCGGCACAGGGGTACAGGGAACAGGGGTTACAGTCAGTCATCACACGCTGTCTCTGCCACTCCTTCCTCCTCAGCAGGAGGGCTCCTCACACTCTTTCCCTGCTCCAGCGTGAGGCCCCTCCCATGGGAGACAGTTCTCCACAAACTTCTCCAACGTGAGTCCTTCCCATGGGCTGCAGCTCTTCAACAACTGCCCCAGCGTGGGTCCCTCCCACGGGGTGCAGTCCTTCAGGAACAGGCTGCTCCAGCGTGGGTCCCCCACGGGGACACAAGCCCTGCCAGCAAACCTGCTCCGGTGTGGGCTCCTTCCTCCACGAGGCCACAGGTCCTGGCAGGAACCTGCTCCAGCGCAGGCTCCCCATGGGGTCACAGCCTCCTTCAGGCATCCCCCTACTCCGGCGTGGGGTCCCTTCCATGGGCTGCAGGTGGAGATCTGCTCCACCGTGTACCTCCATGGGCTGCAGGGGAACAACCTGCCTCACCATGGTCTTCATCATGAGCTGCAGGGGAACCTCTGCCCTAGCGCCTGAAGCACCTCCTCCCCCTCCTTCTTCACTGACCTTGATGTCTGCAGAGTTGTTCCTCTCACAGATTCTCATTCCTCTTTCTGGCTGCAGTTGCGCAGGTTTTTTCCCCCTTCTTAAATATGTTATCCCAGAGGTGCTACCATTGTTGCTGATGGGCTCAGCCTTGGCTAGCGGCAGGTCTGTCTGGGAGCAGGTGGCATTGTCTCTGTTGGACATGGGGGAAGCTTCTGGCAGCTTCTCACAGAAGCCATCCCTGTAGCCCTCCTACTACCAAAGCCTTGCCACACAAACCCAAGACACTGATGAACCACTGCACAGAAAGATACCTATAGCAAAAAATACTCCTTTGAGTACGGAGGGAATAGAGAAGACTTCCTTACCCTAAGTGTTGAGCTTGTGGACAGCTGAAGTGGCGGGAGGCAAATTGCACTTTAGGGCTGCTGTAAATCAGGTTTTGGGTTCACTGTGAATCACACTGGGAGTTCCTTAATATGATTGATTTTGAAGCACAGATGGGAGCTCAAAGGAGGAGTCCATTATTATTATTATTATTATTATGTGAACATAGATGTCTGTCTAGTTTTCCTCCTGCATGTGTGAAAATTAAATGATTACATATGTAGGGAGGTAGACATCAAAATCGCCTGAACAACATGGTAAACAGTAACTTTTTTTTTGTGTACAAGGAAGCTGCAACCAAAAGCATAGGTGGCTTTCAGAGATCTGGAGAGTCTTCTGAAATGTTAGCACTTCATGTCAATTCAGTATATATGTTCGAGGTGAAGTAAGCCATTATGGACATGTTTTATTTATATTTCTCTTATGCAGAAAGGTAGCAGAATTTTGGGAAATGGGACATGCTGTGCCCACAGGGGAAAATCTTCTTGTAGATATGTCCCGTACAGGCAAGAACAGAGCAAGTCATCTGGCAGGCATATTGCATATGTGCCTTGCTCCGTGGAAAACTGCAAGTTTAATTGGATTTTTCTCATGCTATTTTTTAACAATACTGAACCTGTCACTATGCAGGGAACTTTGTATATGAAAAATGACAAAACAAGATTAAGATAAGTGGCATCCCAGTGAGTTCCTTAATACTTAGGGCAGAGATGGCAAATCTCAAAAGACTAGGGTAACAATAGAAATAAGAAAACAAAGCAAACTTCACGGCACAATATGGTTTAGTTATATGCAAATCAAGGAGAATTTAATGTCAGTATCCTAATATTTTTTAAGGAAGAAAACAGAGTGTTCACAAAGATTGCAAAACTGCCTGGCCCCAGTGGTGACAGAAATCCTTTCAGTCCCCGTGTGGCACCAGCAGCAGTAACGTAGGTTTCTGTATCCTCTACTCATTGTGTGTCACTGCCAGCCAGAGGGGTTCTCCAGGAGACACAACACAGTGACATGAGCCTAGGTCCACCAACAGGTTTGGGTGCTGGTGAGCTGAGTGTCTCTGTAGTCTAGCTTCAAAGCTCCTGCTGCTGCATGGGAATCCACAGCAGAGCATCTTACGCTGCCTGTCCTCTGCCCTGCAGGGCATGGACGCCTTGCAAGGGATTCATGGTGGATGCTTGGAGGTGAAAGTTGTCTTGAATCACTGTGAGGAGCAACTGGGAACAAGCTTCCATCTCATGTCCTCATCCTTGCCTGGATTTGTAGTCATCTGACCTGTGTCTCCAGAAAGGTGCTTCCCTCCAAACTGGCTGGGGTAAGTTGTTTGCCCAGAAATTTTCTTCGGAAGTGGAGCAGCAGTCAGCTGTAAGACACAACCAGAGACAGCACTAGTGTCTTCTTTATTTACAGTCTTTACTGTGTAATTCTGAGTGGGCAGAGTACTCCATGTTGGATGCAATTCCATTCCCTTTTCCACCTGAAAGGATCTGAACCACCTGGGTGAGTGTCCCAGCCAGCAAGGCATAGATGCTGTAGGCACACACGAAGGGGAGAAGAAGGAGGAGAACAGAAGGAAAAAGGCTGTTATTTAAGTCTCTTTTAAAGTTTGCCTAAAAGTGAATGGGACCAACTTAATCATGAAGATATTTCTGTAGGATGGGGGTCCTGGGAATGAGGAAAACTACTTGCCCACCCCTGGCATTCACCACCCAGGAGTGTGACTTTTGCATGGAAGGCAGAGTTCCTCCACACTGTAGTTTCATCTGCTCAAATTAACCGAAAACTTGTGAAACACGTCCGCTACTTCATAGCTAGAGGCTGTCAGAATTAAGCCTCTCCTTTGACATCTTTCCATTTTTCCAGCATGCGTTACTTGGAGATACATGCTGTTTAAATCTCTTCCATATCCTTTCTTCCCCCCTTTTCAGAGTGTATCTGCTGAAGCTTTTAGCTGTTCTTCCATTCATGGTGCTGTCTTTGATTTCTGTTTATTCCTGGTACCTCATGGAGTCACATAATGAGACTGCAACAGTGTCACTGAACAAATCCTTCCTTCCACGCAGCGAATGTATCGTGCCATTGGACTGAGATTTCCAGTGTCATGTCTGGGCAGCTAATCCCGTAAGGTAAATTCCAGTCACCACAGGAGTCGTGGAAATAGCCCCAGATCATTTCTTTGTTCTGAAGTGCCAGCACCCTTAAAAAAAAATTTTTTTGCAAGTCTAACGCTGCACTAAAGGAAGAGGTGCTAGAGACAGAAATAAAGTTTACAACAATTGTTTTCGGTTTTTTTATCTATCAAAAATTGACGGTTCCTTTACACTTTTATCTTTATGTGTTTGACTGCTGAGTATGAAAATGTTCTTATTTAGCATTTAAATAGATGCTATGGGTCTCTTGATGACTTTGTGCCTTTGACTTATCCACAAACCAGGGCTTAGTGGTATAAAATGACAGAAGATGTCGTGAGCAACCCGAAGTTTCTGTTTTGCTCCAGAGAGCTGTTAACTAACGCCATGTTTTGTCCATGCATTCTGCACAAAATTAAGAATGTATTTTGTGAGTCACCTGCAAAGCACCTACGTGTTTGGAAAGCTCTAGCGTTCACAAAGTGCTCTGCAGTGGGTACAAACATGCAAGAAAAATGGATATAGGGATATGGTGTAAATTTTGTATGAAATTCACTTCTGTGTAGCAGCCTAATGAAAAGTCTATACCCCACTTTGTGTCTGATTTTAAGGAGAACTTGTGCTTGAGGTTTTCTATGTGCTTGCAATTTTAAGTTTAGCTAAGTTAATACACCTACCGCATGCAATATCACAGTAATGTTAAAATGCCAAGAATTTTCTTCTGCTGGTATCCCTCACTGCCTGACTGTATGTTTATACTCATATGGTTCAGTTATCTGGCTGATCTATTTACCTCTGCTTTTTGTTTTGTAGACAGCATGGGTTAAGTTTGGAATTTTACTTCCTCCTCCATCTAGTGCTGTTTTCAGATGATGAGGCAGCATCTGGCAGGTGCTGACAGCACGTGCATCCTATTTCAAATGTCCCAGCATGAATGTAACCACACTTTGGTTTAAGAGGGAACTTGTACAAATGCTTGGATGACTTGCTATTTCTTTATATATAACCCATGAAACAGGATGCTAATTAATGGATTTTTTTTTTCCTTATTATTGCACTGCTTTCGTATGTATTTTTGTCCACTTGTTCTCTTATATATCAGCTACAGTCTCTGTAAGGCAGGGACTAGTAATTTTTTTAGGCTGTGCACGTCTTGAGATCTTTATCTGTGACTGTATTTTTGTAACCCTCAAAATAATAAGTATAATTAACAGCGCTTCCTGTTTTGTTACGTTGAGTTATTCAATCAGATCTCAATGTGAAAAGTTGCTTCAAAGGGAAGCTACTGGGTATGAACACAGAAAGTTGTCAACTTGCGAAGTAGTTTGACTCCTGAAGAGAAGAGTCCTGGTTACTTACATCCTTCTGTAGCAGTTTTTGATCTTACGTTGAAGATTTTAAATTGGCTTTCAGGCCTGTGTTCTGCATATTATAAAGTTGAATTAATTTTGAACTTTGTGGGGTTCTTTTCTTGAAAGATCATTGAGTTCCATTTTTTTCTTAGAAAAATATCATAGGAGGCTCCTTTGAACCCACGAGAGAAAATGAAAGCTTACAATTAATAAAACACATTTACCTGTGTGTAAGCTGTGACTGGCTGAACTGAACTTCCCCCAGCACCACTGTTGTTATACACCATAGGTCTCCCACAGATATACAAGACTCAAGGTCAGTGGAGAACAAATTTTTTTTGTATAAATGCTGGTATGCGAGACTCCTTCGTCTTCTGAAGCCGTTGTACCCGAAGAAGTGTGAAATAGCAATGAGAAAATTTGCTAAGAGAACTATTGATTGCCTTTACCCTCAGCTGCTTCTCCCAGATCAACACTTGCAGCTGCAACGAGTTTCTCTGAACAGATGCACCATGGTTGTGGTCCAGCCCACACAGATTTTATAGCAAAGGGAATAGAGGGAAAAAGGGATGAAGGGAGGAAAAACTCCAGTGTCCTTGTGCGCTGAGAAGGATGCAAGAAGATACCTTGTTGTCTCTACTGCACTTCAGGACAGTTGTGTGCTGTGACCCATTTCCCCTTCTGGCAGCTCCTACACAAGCTCCGATTTGAAACAAGCACATGGCTTAGAGGTTTGCTTCTGTTTTGTACCTCAGGCCACATGAAGAGTTTGGTGGCAATGCTGAGAATCCTCTGCTGGAGAACACTTGTGACTTAGCAACAGTCTCAGGTAAGAGTTGTGGGTGTCCTGGTGGTGGGCTTGCACTAGCTCTAATGATGTATTTGGAATGTGACAGTCAATTTTATTATATTTGTGGTTTTGGAGCCCATCTAAACAACTTCTTTGGAGTATTCTATCTCTCATAAGTGAAAGAATGCCACTTTCTGGAAGAAGAAAAAGGACAAAGCAAAGCGAGAGGAGTTGTGAATACTGTTACAATGCAGCCAGCATAGATAGAATAAACTGAAACTTTCAGCGGCCAATCCATTTAGTTGAGTTGTCACCTCTGAATTAATCAGCAAGGTTATATGGTGTATAAATAGCTGCAAAACAGGTGTCATCATGACAAGCAGTATTGTTGTGTTGCACAGACACTCACAGATTGTTTATTAAAAAAATCCCTAATTTATTGGGATCTTGCATTAGGGCAATGCTGTCATGGAGAATGATGTCTCTCGAACAGGGGTTGGTTGTTGCCCAGTGGTGACAGGAGCCTCCATTGCAAAGGTCTTTGCAGCAGTGTCTTCAGCTGGATGGGGTGAGACTCTCCGGACTGCAGTTCTGCTCAGTTCTTTTTAACCCAGCTGACCCATGGTCCTACATGACCACTCCAGCACATGCATGATCCATCACTATGATCTTAACAATGTACAGGAGACTGTCCTATGTGACCATTTCTGCATCTGCAGGAGCAGTTTTTGGGAATTACTTCCCATGTGGACAATACAATCCCCTCTGCAGCAGGAATTGCCTGGTAGTTGTGAGGTCACCCCATCCAGGAGATCAGGTACACAAAATGGACTAGGCAGAGCAGGAGCTGTCTAGGACTTGCAGTTCTGCTTCCAGAGGTGTCCAAGAGCCCCAGCTGGAGGACTCCTTACAGCAGTCAGTTGAATGCTTAGCTGTGAGGGCATTGGGAGTTCAGTCAGTCACCCAGTTTCAAGTCGGTCCCTTGTCTAAAGCCAGTCCAGTATCTCTTCTCTGTGGGTGACTAGCTGGGGAGTTCATGAACCACGCAGGGAGTTAATGACTAAATACATAGTGCTGGGCATGACTGGGTGGGCATACAGGCACAGCCTGATCCCCACCTATGGCACACTTATAAATAAAGAAGAAACTTGGTGTTTCATACTCGTAACTCACATAGAACTTAAGTTCTGTAGCTTCTTCCACAATTACTTGTCCATGAAATGTCCAGTACTGCCTCTTGCACTGTTACTTTTGGGACATGCTTTTGGGCCTCCTATATCTTCAGTCTGAATACTTGGCTAGAGGCCAACATGACTTGCTTCTGACTCATACAACTGGGTTTCACCTATGTGGAAATCAGCTTGTGAGGAGGCATCAGTGTGCACTGTGATCACTGTGTCACTGACTCCACAGCTCAGATGCTTCCCTGAGAACTCCTCCCTTTACTCCTTGCCGGCAGGGTACCCCTGCAGAGACATAATCTGTCAGAATAAATACCTGGGTAGCACTTGTGTGTTAAAAAGTAAACCAAGCCAAGATGACCATGTTCATAGCATCACAGAACAGTTTGGGTTGGAAGGGACTTAAAGATCATCCAGCTCCAACCCCCCTACCAAGGGCAGGGACACCTTCCACTAGACAAGGTTGCTCAAAGCCCCATCCACCCTGGCCTTGAACACTGCCAGGGAGGGGGCAGCCACAGCTTCTCTGGGAAACCTGTTCCAGTGCCTCACAACTCTCATAGTAAAGAATTTCTTCCTTATGTCCACTTTAAATCCTAAAAAGGATTCCTGCCCCACAGCCAACCCCCATTTATATACTGAGCATGACGTCTGTAGTATGGAGTATTTCCATTCCCTAGCTTGGGCTAGCTGCCTGGCCGTGCTCGTTCCCAGCTCCTGCACGCCTGCTCTTCAGCTGAATACGAGAAACTGAAAAAAAAAATCCTTGATTTCTTAGCAACAACTAAAAACATCAGTGTTATTGACATTCTTCTCATACCGAATCCAAAACACAGCAGCTACTGGAAGGAAAGTTAACTCTATCCCAGCTGAAACCAGGACACATCCTTTTTAATTCCTCAAACATCTTTCAGACTTGATGCACCTCAGCATTTTTGTGTCATCCAAATAGACTCCCAGCAAATCATCCCGATTGTTTACTAATGACTTAAATATACCAAATAATAGTGACCCTCTACAGCTACTTTTAAATTATCAACATTTTCATGCCTGAATTCTCTACCTTTGTATCTTTTAATCAGTTTCAAATCCCAGGACAGAGGTTTGACATTTAACCCATGACTGATTAGTTTCCTTAATAACCTTAAAAAGAACTTAATGAGAATCCAAAGAAATTATACCTTACCAGCCTATTTTATCTATTAGTCTGCTGACTTTCACATTGTAATATGTTAGTGAAGACACAATTTTCTCATACAAAACCTTTGTCTCTATTACCTTCCCTCTAAAACACACAAATAGTAGGAGCCAGACCTTCAGTGTCACTTAACTAATTTCTTCGAAGCTGTGCTAATTTACATCAGTTGATGACTTGACCAGAAACATGCAAGTCTAAGAATCTCATCAAGCAATCCCTTCTCATGCAATTAGTCCTTAATTGTGTAAGTAGTTCTGCTGAGGTTAGTGGTGAGAAAGGATAATAGATTTTGGCAGCTAGGGCCTTTTGTATTGAGGTGAGTCATAGAAAGGTGCCCACATCTGCAGGAGCCTTTACTCTGGTGCGACATCTCGGCACGGCTGCTTCCCCAGTGCTGGTCCATGTGGTAGCTCTATGGCCTCTCAAAACTTTGCCAGCTCAGTTGTCGTCTGTCCGTGCTGCTGAGGGGTGAGATCCTGAGAACGGGTGCCCTGCTTCTCCCCACCTTTGGCCTTTCTGCTGGAGGTTTATCTCAGTCATGAGGTTATGCCAACATTCTTTGTAAAGAAAATGAGATTCTCCTCCCCAAATACCAACAGCTGGGTAGCTCTCAGTATGCACGCAGCCTACGGCAAGTCTCTGACCCGTATCAGGTGCAGTGTGCACTTGAACCTGTGTCCTCATAATGCCAAGTGCAGGCACTCTTTCCATATAAACTTGCTGACATTCACATTGGTGTTGTGCTGCTGTTTTGTGATTTTCCTGTGAGCTGCCTCAGAAAGCATGCAGGCACGCACTAGTTATTAGTGGTGACCAGGCTGTGCTTGCTTTCAAGATAGCTTCTCCCTATAATAATCGAGAAAATCTTCAGGGCTTCAGCTTGGGCAAACCTGCAAGCAGCATGTTAGTTGTTGGGTTGTGAGAATGATATACATATACATGCATATATATGTGTGCCTATACATGCTTTTTTTTCACTGCTGTTGTCAGATACTTGTTGTATCGGGTTGTGTGCAATGTAAGAGATGAGCAGAACTGTAGTTTTGAGTTGCTGATAGCTGGGTGGTGGCCCAGGTGGTTAAGCAGCTCGGTGGTGGTGTGCCTGAGGCAGGCGAGGCAAGGAGCAGCCGGGCAGCTCAGAGTCAGCACAACCCCACAAGGACTTCTTGAGGGGGACCCCAGTTGGAAAACGTTTTGTATTATACAACAATATATCCTACAAAATACCAATGTAGGCCTGTTTAGAGCCAGAAGTTTCTCAATAGATACTCATAAATATGTCTGAAAAGCTCACCATCATATTTGTTAAAAAGGCCTGGATAAGATTGCCTTTGGAGTTTAATAGGTCTAGACATAATGCTGCTAGAAAATATTTACTTAGAAGTAATGAGAAGCAAAGGCTGCTCACAAGTGTTTGGGGATGCTGAATTGTGAATAGGGATAATTTGTCAGCTTCATCATGAAAGTAATATCCAGTGTTCGTAACTTGTGAAAGAAAAAGTATTGTTGGAGAGAGAGAATGCAGCGTTGCCTTTTTGTAAGCGGAAGTGGTGATGTTTGTTTCAGCCAGGGTGTTTTGTGTGATTTTAGAAGGACAGTTCAGTGCTTTCATTCCCTTCTACTGGTTCGCTGTACAAATCGCAGCTTAAATACTTTCACAACTGCAGATGAGCAGAGGACATATTCCCTGCAGTCTCTCAGGCAGGAGAAATCACAGCACGTGGCAGTGTAAATATGACGCTGAACATTTGCTCTGTGTTCGGAGACCTATGATAAACCCAGAGCAGAAGCATAAATCTTCCTTTCACATTTAAGACTGTGCCTAAGTAATATAGTCTAGCCTTCTAATTGAAATGCAATCTATTTTGAGGGGATGGGACACCAACTAATTTACAGAAGCGTAGAAGTGCTGTCTGTCTTGAATTTATTCTTTGTGCTTGTATCTTTCGTTGCTGGGGTTGTTAGATCTTCTGGGATGGAGTATTTCCCACACTTATGTATAGTATGCTATAAAACATGAGGCTGTGTAACTGAGCATGTGTGGATAAATAAGGTCCCTGTTTTCACTGCCTGTTATTAGAAAAATTAAAATCTGTTTAAGCATAAGACACAGAAATAGACAGTTTGACCAAGTCTATATATACTGGAAAAACTCATATGAATGTGAGTACTTTTCTGCCAGTAACAGAAGTCTAAAAATGAAGGAGTATGAACTAGACTAGCTGATTTTAAGTGAAGATAGTGACATCTCAGACTCAGCAGAACGGAATTACAGGGACCCCAGCAAAAGTAGGGAACTAAACCTAAAATTCTTTTCATTGACATTCGCTGGGGAACGTGTCCTACCATAAAACCTTCCTTTATAGGAAGTGAGTCAGAGGAGCTCTCTCAATGTGAAATGTCACCAGAAGTGTCTGTAGAAAAGTCAGTGGAAAGAGAAGAATCAAACTGGTGATATCAGACAGCGTGAGCCCAGTATGTACCTGTTGACCTCAGGGCTGAATTTGCTGAACAATTAATTGCAGCTTCCATCCTATTTTTAATTTTTTTTTTGTTTTTTCTTTTAGATGGTTGGGAAGTGGCAAATGTAACACCATTTTTTATCAAAGGGCTGCAGAGAAAATTTGAGGAACCACAGAACAGTACCTGACTTCTGTGCTGGACAAGGCAGTAGAAGCTGTAACAAATGACAGAATCAGTAGACGTGAAATACAACATAAGTGAGAAGAGTGAAAGAAGATTTCATAGGCTAAAATATTTCCTCACAGATCTTTTCTAGTTCTTTGAAGAATATGTGTGTAAAATTGATGCAGTTAATAACAAATTTCAAAAAAACTTTCAACAATGTCTTTTACCAAAGGCTTTTGATTAGATTAAGGTGTCAGGGATTAATAATCAGTTGAAAGCAAAGAGCTACAGGGTAGGAGTAAATGGTCTCTATTTCACAATGGAGGGGAGTGTCCACAGTCCCAGACTCTGTGCTGTTTGGTGTATTCGTAAATGATCCGAGAAAGAAAGAGGGTGAGTGATGTGGTGACAACTTTTGCTTGATCAAACAAAATATTTCAGAATAGCCAAAACTCAAACCAACTGCACGGAGCATCGGAAGGATTTGTTGGTGTCGATTGACTGTAAAATAAAAATGGCAGATGAAATCTTTAAGTAATGCACCTGGGAAAACCAATCCCAACTATACAACAAAATTATAGTTTTTCTATTAGCTGTAGAAATTTAAAGTTATTATACATTGTTTAAAAAAAAATCCTTATAATGATGATGATAAATGAAAGGCAAATTGAATGTTAGAAGTTATAAGGAAAGGAACGGAGAATGAAATGTCACTTCATCACTGCACATATGCGCAGGGTGTTGAACAGGGAGCTCATTTCCAATCCCTCAATTTCAAAAAGATATAGTAGAGCTAGAAAAGATACAGAGAAGGACAATGAGGTTAACCAGAAATCTGAAATGGCTTCTGCACATGGAGAGATTAAATGAGTTATGGCATTTAACCTGGGAAAGAGACTACTGAGATATATGTGGTGAAGTTCAGCTGGGGATGATCATTCCCTGTACCTCATAGCCTGTGCAGTATGGGCAGTGTGATGGTGCTATTAGACATCTGCCTTAAAACAACCAGGAGGAAGTACTTTTCTGCAAAGCCTGTAATACAGCTCAGGAGCTCATTGCCGTATGGTGTGTCAGATGTAAAAGCAGAAATGCGCTGAGTGGATTGGGTGGATTTGGAGAAGAAAAGCCATCAGGAACAAACTCTGACACAGAGCAGCCTCAGACACCTGCTTGCTGGGAAGATCAGCTGTGGTCAACAGGGCCCTCTGTCTGCCATGTTTTCTGGCAGTAGCATCTGCTGAAGGCTACTGCCAGAGACCGCCTACAGGAACAAATGGTCCTTTAGACAGACCAAAGTGTCTTAAAATATTTATGCCTGTATCCATTCTGTTGGTTACATGGATTTAACCCTGTTCTTCACTACTGACTGAGTGACCAAAGGCTGGCCTGTGCCAGAGGACTCAGGTGGCTGCTGTGACTCGGATCTTCTGCCAGTTGGAGGATATGGCTCTGTTGAGCTGTCAGCCAGCTCTGCTTTCAGTCTTCACCAGCTCTTCTGCTTCTGTCACTGTCCTGGACTTTCTTTTTGCCTCCCTAGCCTTGATTTCCTTAAAAGCTGGGTTTTAACTTCTGTCCTTTGCAAGGAATGTGAATACAATGTGGTATCTTGAGGAAGTACACAGGTACTCATTCCAACACATCTGTATGCTGGTCTCATAGCAGAGTCTTGTTGTGTTGTTAGCCAGTATGTAGTAAGCAGTACCAGCTCTGCTGTCAGGAGCTTTCTCTGTGTGCTTGGCATGGTGGAAGGAAAGGTGTCCGCTAATGAGGCAGGTGATTCATTACGATAGGGAACAGGCTGGATATGACGCCTTCTTTGTAAATAACTTCTGGCTGTGTTTCCTATCAGACAGGTGGAAGCTCCTTATTCATAGGCATTTATGACACATGATTATCAGAGAGTGACAGTGCAATGGACTAACAAATGACATTTCCAGTATTAATATGTAAACTACATGCTAAGAAGAAATGATCAAGGACTCCTGAAATATAGCAGGAAACACTAATTGCATTCCTTGCCCTTTAATACGCTGGGCACTGTAGATAGCTTTTTCCCTAAGTGAAAATTTAAAGCTTTGATTTTGTGTGGTTCCTCATGCTTAAATATTTCAGATACATTTTTTCCTAGGTACATTGCACTCTTTGCATGTAATGCTTTATTACACCTCATAGGAGGCTGATGTGACCAACAGTTTGCTGGAACAGCCTTCGGGTGCTCTGATTCCCTAGAAATATCTATCTTAATGATCTGGATGAAGGGACTAAGTGCTCCCTCAGTGAGTTTGCAGATGACACCAAACTGGGCGGGAGTGTTGATCTGCTGGAGGGTAGTGTTGTCCGAAAAGCAGATTCTTTTACCCGGTGTGCAATAAGCCAATTCTCACACACTCAGGAAAGATATTGTTTTATTCAGGTCTGGGTGCTCGGTGGACTTTCCACAAATCAAGCACACCCAATGCCAGCTTCTTCGTTACATTTATACATTAAATTCATGTGTATTTTATCTATCTAATACATATTCATTCTAATATACATAAGTTGTGCAATGACGTGGTGTCCTTCTTCTTGCCTCCTTTTCAGACCCCTCTGTGCATGTCTTTCTCCTTTTTGGGGGTCTCTGATGGTCTTTGGTGGTCCTCCTGGATGAAGTACCTTAACTCCTTTTATCCATATAAGGTCACACATCACCTAAGGACAGCTTAAGGCTACTTTCTTTTGCCAACTGTCTTTTGTTCCTTCAAGAAGGAGAATTTGTCTTTGATTAAGAGGATAGTGTAGATGGCCAAGATATTCTGTCTCTAAGCTTAGGTTAAACGTTAACATGATTCTGGTCATGCACTACTTGATTAAAGAAATGCTGCTTAAACACAAGCAATACCCCTTCTTTCCAAGGGAAGAACTTGTTCTGTTACAATCTCCCCCCTTTTTGAGGCTTAATGTGTTTTAACACCTTTAAGTCTCAACTCATTCTTTTATATCTCCCTGGGATACAAAGAGGTACACATTGAATCAGCAATCAACCGTTTCATTTTTCATTTCTCAAATAATATTTACAATGTCCCTTTGGTGTGGAGATCTGCGGTGGGGAATGCATTTTCTTTATCCTGATATAATGGATCCAGGATTCAATCCCTCGAAATTTCACTGCTGTGTTCGTAGTCAGCAACACCTGCTAAGGTCCTTTCCATTTTTCTGCGAGTGGTTTGTCTTTCCATGTGCATAGATATACTGAGTCTCCGGCTTGAAGGGGTGTGCTAGTAAGTGCAAAGGCACAGGAGCTTTAACCTGGATGTACCTATAGAGAGAATTGAAAACCTTGCCCAGAGAGATTAAGTATTCTTTCAAAATTTGTCCCCTATTTATGTGCATTTGACTGTCTTTCCCTGTTAAATTTAGAACATACGGTCTCCCATGTAATATTTCAAATGGGCTAATGTTTTCTCTGGTTCGTGGTGCAATTCTAATTCTGAGTAGTGCTAGGGACAAAACCTTAGTCCATTTCGTCTGAGTTTCCTGACATAATTCCCTAATCTGTGGTTTAATTGTTTGATTCATTCTTTCTGCTTTCCCACCAGATTGTGGTCTCCATAGAGTGTGTAAATCCCATTTAACCTGTAAGAATTTTGAAAGCTCTTGAATAATTTCTGCTACAAAATGGGATCCCCTATTTGACGAAAGTCTCTCAGGATTCCAAATCCAGGTATTCTTTGTTTTAATAGTACTTTAACTATTTCCCTAGCTTTGTTGGTGTGCCACAGGAAAGCTTCTGGCCAACCTGAAAAGGTATCAACAATTGCTAACAAATACCTATACCCTTTACACTTAGGTAATTCTGAAAAGTCGATTTGCCAATAACTGTCAGGTAGAGCCTCTTTTTACCTCTCCTGGAGAGGGTATTTTATGAATTTTGGGGTTGTTTTTCAAAGAAGTTTCACATCCCTGCGCAATACCTTTGGCAATTTTCAACATATTAATGCCAATTGCATGTTCTTATCATTTCCACTAGAGCTTCAGCTCCCATATGAGTGGTACCATGCGTCTTTTTCATGAGTTCTCTCATTACTTCAGGAGTGACTACACATTGTCCATCTGGAGTTTTCCACCATCCTTCAGAAGTCTTGCTACATTTGAAGAATTCATCCAATTTGTCGTCTTTTTCTGTGTATTCAGGAACGTTGATATCAAATGTTCTTTCTGGAACTAAAATTGCTATTTTTGCAAAAAAACATTCGCTCAATAGTCTGTAAACAGTCATGTGTTAATTCCTCTTCATGTAAAAGTAACAGAGATGCCGGGTTCAAGGTACTAGATACTTTCATTATTTTATCCTCTCGTTCAAGCAGTGTTGCTTGATACTGTACCGTCCTGCTCGGAGACAGTCAGTAATGTTCTTTCTGTTCCAACACTGCTGCGACAGCATGTGGTACATAGACGGTGATTATCTGCCCCAAGGTTAGCTTTCGTGCCTCTTGCATAAACAGTACAGCAGCTGCCACTGCCCTCAGGCACCCTGGCCGTCCAGCGTCCAGTGCTTACTTTGTCTAGTTGTTTTGAGAAGTGAGCCAAAGGCCTTTTCCAGCTTCCCAGGGGCTGCACAAGTATCCTCAAAGCTTGATGTTCTCTCTCATGTACGTAGAGTTGAAACTCTATATCCAGCCAGCCTCAAAAAGCTGAGTAAACTTATGGTTGTTTCTTTGCATTCTTCAGCTAGCTGTGTCTGCCCCTAACAGTATATCGTCTACGTACTGCAATAAGGTAATGTTAGTTTCTTTACCTTGCCATTGTTCCAGGTCTTTCACAAGTACATTATCAAAAATTGTAAGGCTGTTCTTGAATCCCTGGGGGAGTACCGTCCAGCACAACTGCATTTTCCTTCCTGTAGTGGGGCTTTCCCATTCAAAGGCAAACAGCTTCTGGCTTTGTTCTTCTATGGGGATGCAGAAGAAAGCATTTTTCAGGTCTACTACTGTAAAATAAACATTGGAATCAATTATGGTAGTTAACAAGGTGTAAGGGTTAAGTACCACTGGATGAATGTCCATTACTATTTGGCTGACACTTCCCAGATCTTGTATGAATCTGTATTCTTGTGAATGTGGTTTCTTAAGAGGTGAAATTGGAGTGTTATATTCCAGCTGGCATTCCTGTAATATCCATTCTTGAGAAAATTGTTTATAATAGGTTTCAATCTGATACAGGCCACTAATTACATAGGATACTGGTTTTGTCTTACCAGTTTAACTCCTGGCTTGAATTAAATTTTTACTGGTTCAGTCAGTTTGGCTTTTGCAGGTTTCTTGGTTGCCCATACAAAAGGGGTTACAACATCCTCTGTCTCGGGGAGAAGGTTGCTCGGTGCTTCTTTTTTGTCTTCTGTTGTCTCAAATAATTCCTGTAATACATGTATTTGCCCTTCCCAGGCATTACTTTGCGGCATGTGAACTTTGATTTTATTTGATTTCTACCCCTAGTTTTTTCAAGAAGTCCCTCCCCATTAGAGTTGTTGGGCATTCTGGCATATATAAAAACTCATGTACCAACATTTTGCTGCCAATTTTACATGTAATTAGTTGGAAAAAGGATCTAACCTCCCGCTTTCCCATTGCACCAAATACAGTTGTAGAATATTTACTCATGGGTCCCTTACGACTATTCAATACAGAGTATGTTGCCCCTGTGTCAACTAGGAATGTGACTACATTCTTTCCTATCTTAACATCAACCAGGGGTTCAGCTGGCGATGCTATTCCCTCAAATCCTGGTCCCTGTCATTGAGTCCTCCTCCCCAATCCAAATCAATTCTCCAGGTATCGGGGTTGTAGTTGGGATGGGACACGAATTAGGCTATCTTTTTGGGCACTCATTTTTCCAGTGTCCGTTTTCCTTATACAGGGTGCACTGATCTCTCTCTAATGAAATCGGAACTCCTGATTCTCTGCTTCTCCCTTGCCACGGTCCCTAGATGGAGCCTGAGCCCTTGCAAAGGCAGCTGCCAATATTGCCACATTCTGGTTCCTAGCTCTTAATATCTTGCCAATCTGGTTATGATTCTCAATAATAATCCTAAAAGATCGATACATTTTATCAGGATTGTCTTGGTAGGATCCTGCAGATTCCTTCCAATTCATTAAATCTGATGTTGTAAATGGTACTTTTACATACAGCAGCATACCGTCTGGACCTACAGCTTGACAAAGGGGGGGCTTGGATTTACAGGGTGCTGCTGTACTGGCGTTCTTCCTCCTACTGGAATAGAAGTTTAATTACCCCTGTCTCTACTTTCCATCCCACTTGTAACACTTTCCCTGTCTGGAGCTACAAATATCTTCCATTTCATCCTCTAGCTTTAAACATCTTTCCTACACTGCAAGCAGAACAACATCCCAAGGGCTTTTTCATATCATCATCATATTAGAATCCGAAGTTAACAGTTTACACTTTTTCTGAGTCTCACGATCATTTCTCAGAGCAAAGAATATATCCACAAAAGGTACCTCATCCCATTTATATAACCTTCTGCAAAACAACATTAACTGTAAAAAGCTATTGTAGTTCAAAGTGCCATTCTCTGGCCACTTTTCCTCATTATCCAGTTTATACTTCGTCTACCAGGTGTTACAGTATTCAACCATTTTTCCTTTTGTCAGGGGATCCCCTCCAAACTTGTCCCAATATTTTAAAACAAAACTCAAGGGGGAACAAGGAGGTATTTTAGACCCCCGGGCACCCATATTTTTACCCAAAAATAACTTATTAAACCAAGACTTCATATACTCCAGTCACTGCTGTCAAACGTATATGACCTGTTTCAAATATACCCAGTTTCCAATATACACCAATGCATGCATATACCTTTATATTGTATACTCCAGTTGTCACTGTCAAGCACGTATACCAACCAAAAGAACCAGACAATATCTCTTTCAATAAGCATTGCACTGTTGTGTTGCTGACTCGGTCTGGCCAGGGAGAATACTCACGGAGTCCCCGATCAAAAGGTCAGTGCGCGCTGGAGTCTGGAGAGCAGTGTCTCGTCCACACCTGTAGCAGGCAAGTTGATCCGGGGATGGCATCACGGCCGTCCCATCTGGGTCGCCAAAACTGTTGTCCGAAAAGTGGATTCTTTTACCCGGTGTGCAATAAGCCAGTTCTCACACACTCAGGAAAGATATTGTTTTATTCAGGTCTGGGTGCTCGGTGGACTTTCCACAAATCAAGCACACCCAATGTCAGCTTCTTCGTTACATTTATACATTAAATTCATGCATATTTTATCTATCTAATACATATTCATTCTAATATACAAGTGCTGTGCAACTATGTGGCGTCATTCTTCTTGCCTCCTTTTCAGACCCCTCTGTGCATGTCTTTCTCCTTTTTGGGGGTCTCTGATGGTCTTTGGTGGTCCTCCTGGATGAAGTACCTTAACTCCTTTTATCCATATATGGTCACACATCACCTAAGGACAGCTTAAGGCTACTTTCTTTTGCCAACTGTCTTTTGTTCCTTCAAGAAGGAGAATTTGTCTTTGATTAAGAGGATAGTGTAGATAGATGGCCAA
>Ga0065711_1001711_pt1 | contig 40282 bp, 15 predicted proteins | sample Hoacrofraction12_FD_59098 | JGI IMG/M metagenome (GOLD analysis project Ga0065711, IMG submission 59098) | Hoatzin crop microbial communities from Cojedes, Venezuela - Epithelial fraction 12 v2 (version 2) | ecosystem: Host-associated > Birds > Digestive system > Esophagus > Crop | place... | reverse complement strand
GGGGGGGGGGGGAAAGAAATCTGATTATTCAATATTAGAGCAGTCTAACTGGTGAAAGATTTACTTCCCCTTTGTGTTACAAGGGAGAGAAAGGAAAAAAAGTGACTAGTGTTTACAGAGGCTCTGGACTACCTTAGTAGTCTGAAAGAGAAGCTCCGCATTTTGTTTTAGAGAGCTTGGAGTACAGAGGCAAATGATCTGATCTGTCACTTAGCAAAGCTGGAAGAGAGCGAAAGGGGGCAGTGTCCCTGAAGCTTTTATCTCTGAACTTGAGAGGCAGTATGCTTGTCTGGACTGGAAACATTTCAACCTCTGTCCTGCTAGGAGAGCACTTCATGGCCTATGTGTTTTGGCTGCTAGAGGGCTGTCTACAGTGCTATATGGGCGTCTCAGATCTGGAAATACCATATCTCCCTCTGCACCAAGTGATGTCCCATAGCTAACAAGGCCTTGGAGAGCTCTGGGATGCTTGTTCTCCCTTTTTAAATCCTTGCAGTCTTACAGCTGGAGTAAACAGATGAGGCTAGCTGTATGTTTGCTGGTTGCGTAGGAAAACCTTTTATCTCTCAGTGTACCAGAGTCAAGGCCTAACTTTTATGAATATTTAATATTTGAAAATGTGGGCACCTAGCACCTACAGGGCCTCCTTGGTTCTAATGCTATACTAAGAGCTTTGTTCTTGTGTCCATACTATCCCTATGTATGCAATGGGGGAGATGGACATGAGGAGTTTTCTGGAGAATGGGACATTTAACTGGAGCAGGAAATAGAAATGAGCTTTGTAATTGCAATAGTGGTTTATATGCCAAACTGTTCTCTTCCAGTGGAGTAGGCTTGTTGCCAGAGCACAGATGATATGGATTGCAGTTGGAGGATGTAAAGCCAAGCTCTCCACTGCTCAATACTAGCTGATGCAGTGCTTTTGACATCAATTGAGCTGCTCTGCTTTATGCCAGCTAAGAACTTTGGCTTGGAGTGATTTGCTTTTAAATGTGTGTGTGTATGCAACTGCAAGTCTGTGCTTTAATGTGGCCACATACTTCAATATCTCCTTTTACTGGTAATTGCAGAAATTGAGACTGAAAGGAGTAGACCAGGTGGTATTACTGACAGTATTTCATTGAGTGTGAAGAAATCATACACTTAAAATGACCTTTCCAGAGAAGTGCTTTTCATTTGCTTTCTGCATGCATTGCAATTGAAGGAAAAATTCTTTTCTAAGCAGGTCTAGTGCTGTTCCCAAGCTGGCTGTCTCGTTTGACTTGACCTGTTGAAATGTCAGTTAATATGAAACAAAGCTTACTGAATTTGGATGTGAAAAGGGAGATGGCTCAAGGTTGCTCTATATTAATACTATTGAGTACTCCAGGTTTAAACACTATGGAGTAGAAGGGTTTAGTGTGGCTGTGGGTCTTAGCACTAAATCCACAAATGAAAAAAAACCTTATGGATGTTTAAAACATGTTGTGAAGACCCTTTTTTGCTAAAGCTGGTGTCATTAAGTACTGTAGTTCAAATTGCAGCCCTTAACCACTAGACTAAATGGGACACAGTGACTGTTGTTCTGTTTAAGTGCTGTTTTAGTTTTTACACACTTATTGCTATGAAATTCTGCAGTGATTGCTTTAATTTGCTGGATTTTAAGGTTTAATGGAGCTCTGTAAGCATTCTGTTTAGACTTGGTTTGTAGCTTCCCTTCCCTCCTATTCATGAGTCTCACATAGTGTTGGAATCTAAGGAGTTTAACACTGCTCTGATGTTAGCCTGTTGTTCTGTGATGCTTATTGATTTTTTTTTCTTACTGTTACTCAGTCAAGACCTAAATGAAATTATGCTGGGCTATAGTTTAAATGTCAAGTGTAATTATTGCTGAAATTATCTGCTTGGTAGTGCCCCTCGCTTTTTGGAGACATCTCTTCATCCTGAAAGGTCAACAGAAATTGAGATTACACTGCTTGAGGCCGAAACCTGTAAGCTATGTCCACAAGAGAGCATTTTCTCTTGCCCTGTTTGCTGTGATGAAACTTCCTATAAGAAAATGTAATTTATGATTAAAGGGACTATTAGGAGTATAGGAGTAACTGAGTCCTATCTCCAGCATAACCCTGAAAGAGGGCTAAAGTTAGCTCAGTGTAGTCTAAGGTTTATAGCAGCAATCTGGGAGTTGGCATCTTCTGGGTTATACGCTTCTGAAGATGGGTATTGGTAATTGGCTGGATGATTCTGCACTATGGGTTTAGAGTAGACACTTCTGCAGTTTCTCACAACACAAGATTACTGCAGAAAATTCAAATTTATATGTCTGTGTCCTGTTCCTTGCTGCTGTGGCAGCGGTAATACTACCAGCTCTGCTTCCTTAGTTTTATAAGTTGTGGGGGGTTTTTTTAAAGCTGTGAAATGGCTTTCACTTAAGTATCTTGAGCGAGAGTACTCATGGATCTCCTAGTGTAGGGGTACAACAGAGCACTGTTCTGCTGAAGTAGTTTAGCTGATTGCAAAAACACTGAAGATGATTTGAGTCTATTTTAAACATGGGAATTGGGCATCTCTGTCTGCTATGTGGGTTGGGAACTGTGAGAAAGACAAAGAACATGTTAACTTTAACCTCTGTGGTGGGGAGAGAGGGTATGAGACTCCTGGACTTCTTGCTGTAAATAACTTTGACAAGTTGGCAGAGGTATCTGAAGGTCATGTCAATGACCACTTTCATGACCCTGGAGTAAGAAAAGTTTCTGAAGGGGTCTGTTTCTTTAGCTATCTTTTTTATGGGTTTATGTATTGCTTTTCTTTGACCATTGCCTTCGAGGTCCCTCCAGACTTAAGAGGGAGAAGAAAACTAATCATAGCAACATAGCAGATCCATGTTAATAGTTTTACTATGAGCATGTTCAAAGGTATGTGCTGTGCATGTGTTTAAATATGAGATAAATGGGCTAGAGTTTTGTTGATGGCAAGTAAGCTGCTCTGAGTAACAGCTTGGCGTATTCAAATCCAAATGTGCTGCTTCCAAAATGTCATAAAATGTATGTGTAGCATTTGACTGTCTGTGTGCCATCTGTGTTTTCTAGTAAAGCTTGGAATAACTTGCTAATCATTACTGTGTGTTGTTCCTTTCTTTAGCACCCTTGGATCATAAGCAGAATTCTAGATAATACTTTTTCTTAGGGGTTTTTCAGTTGATTATTCCGCTTTACTGGAACTCTTATCTGAGGAGAAAATGAAGTCAGGAACTCCTACAACTACTTGAGTGTTTTGGATTAAGGAGTGATCCGGTTAAAGGAAAAAAGGCCTGCCTTAAAAGGGAGAGAGCTAAGCTTCGATATGTTCAGCAACAAAATATGCAAGTTAATGCATCAGTATCAGACAGAAATGGAAGTAAAGAAGTCATTTTTAGGAGAGAGGGAGAGAACATATTGTAAGCAGTTTGGAGAATATTGCTTAAGATGAGAACAGATAAACACTTGAGTATTCTGTCGAGGTAAGTCTGTTCAGTGGTAGTAGTAAATCTGTTAGAAAGGCACCCTGAAGGATGGCTGCAGTTTTGGTTTTTTGATTAAGTTACTGCAAACCTGTGGACAATGTCCCACTGCTTGTTGTTATAAGTGGCAATCTTACTGGTGGTAATGGCATATAATTCTGCAATCAAGATGCTACAAAGTCATGTTCTCCTGATATGGATATACTTGGAATATCAGCAAAGAAAGTGGGTTGCAAAACTACGGATTCGGAAGTAAACAGGGAATTTACTATCAGGTGCTTGGGTGGGTGTCAGCTGCCGTAGTATTGGCTGGCAGACACCTTGGAGGGATATAGATTATGTACTTCTGACACTGGGAGGAAAAAAAATTTTGTATGTATTTCCTTCCAGAGGAAATATTGGTAGATGTTATCTGAAGATAGCATCTTGCCTGAGGCCCCTTCCAGTGCTTAGCCCCTTCAGTATTGCACACGACACAGAATTTTGCATTTGTGAAGGTTTATGTGGACAAGAGAAGCATCCTCTACTATCTTTTTCAGAGCTGGGTAGGTAAAATACTTGGGAGAGGAATAATCTGTGCTGAGGATTGGGGGCAGAGTAAGCAGTACGTCTTTAGCTGTTATCTTAAATTCTTGGCTGTTTAAAGACATTCAATGACTTGGGTTTCGTAAGTTCTGGGAAAAAGGGGAAGGAATTGGTGAGTAAAGTTCAGACAAGCTGAAGAACCTGAAACATTTCACTGCGGAGCTCTGGGATGTAAAATCGCTGTAAGTTTAGGACTACAGGTGTGCATGCATTTTTCTCATGTGTAACTGAGACTGACACATAAAAAATGCTTATTCTTCCTTGTGAAAAAAACAGAGCATTAGCTTTATGACACTAAATGGAGAGTTGTCAGCTCTAGAATGCAAACCAGACTTCAAAGACAAAATGAAACACTCCCGTGAGCCCCTACTGGTATCCTTAGTCATTGCTACTTGGTATATGTTGACCAGATGTTGTCCATGCAGGTGGCTTGTTTCTGAATTAAAGCAGCACACTGGCAGGATAGCCCTATCTACTTACTGCTGAATCCCTGCATTCCAGTAAATGAGTGCTTCTGTGAGGTTTTTAGTGTGGATCAGAAATATGCTTCTGAATTAAAACTTCCAGGCTGACTCTGCATCACAGAGCATGCTATTTACATATACCACATTGCTTTCAGAGGAAGATAAATTATAAGTTGTACCCTTTGCCATTGAAGTCCATTCAGTCCACAAGACCACAATGGGGACAGGGGCAGGGGGAGGAAATTGCATCTGGAATGTTGTCAGATCCTCAGCACCAAGTGTTTTTAGAGCTTTTTTTCACCTGTGTTGCTTGCTGGTGTGGATGCAGCCAGTGAAATAACCTGTGCAATGTAGTCTGTGTGAGGTTTTTCTGCAGGTATGCATCTGTCTTGTCTCACCGATTATTTTACTACAGTATTTCTTGAGGTAAAACATTATCGTAGAAGAAAATAATTTAGTGTGTCGTCCAATGAATACATGCACTCATGAGGTTTGCTTGGAACTGAGAGGAAGCTTCTATTCCATCAAGTCAGACCCAGATCTTATGGCAAACATATACATTAGAACTATAAAAAATAGCAAATATCTGCCTATATTCTTAAGGTCTTCCCTGATTAAGAAATAACAAGGCTGCTGTAAAGGCAAAACTCTGAGAAATTCTCGTGTTATGGGCACTGGAAAGAATTGCCTGTGAAGACTTTACCATTGTTGCAGCCCCAACTGTATAGTTTTTATCTGTTCAACACTTTCTGACCCTGTAAATTGTGTTCTAAAACCTTAATCAGGTAGAACCTAATCTTACTACTTTGTCTTTGCAAAAACAGATAAAAAAACATACCCCGTTCTTCCTGTTCTGCTAAGTTCCTGTAATACATGTGGATTTCAGGTAGGCTGTTTGTGCAATTCCCTTGTTTCCTCCTGGCTTTTCTGCTGTCCTACTTCCCCACCAGAAATGTGTTGGTGTGAGAGGCAGAAGCTCTTGTCTTCCATGATTGTCAGTTTTTTTTCCAGTAACATGACACTTCTGTTTGGAACAGCGCAACTAAAGGGGCATACCCTTGTAAAACCAAACTGTCTTCAAAATGCCTTCAAACTAGTATGCTAGCCAGTACATTTCCCATCAGCCCTCCTTCCTTTTGTCATTCCATAGGGCATCTGTCAGCAGGTTGCAGATAACCAACTCAATCTGTTGAACAGATGCTTGGAAGTAGGACTGCTTTCCACCCCACCCATCCCTGCCCCCTCCAAAAAAATCTGTGTGGCATGTATGTTGTTAATTATGTTGAGTGAAAATGGTTGCTTAAAATGTTTGTCAACCTGTTAGTTTTCATGTTTGGATATGCAGTTGGTCTAGGTGTGAAATGGCAGTAATATTTTGATGTACCTCTTTTGCTTGTTACAAAACTGATAGGTAAACAAATGAACAAGTTGTATCTGTTTTCCTGCTGTTTCTGGCTTAGACTTAGTAGAACTGCTTGATGCTGCTGTGTGTGCTGGAAAAAAAAAAACCCTGACAAAATGAATTGGGAAAATGCTCACAACTTAAGTTGTAGAACATGTTTCTTTAAGTTCTATTAATTGTGGCAAGAAGAGAAGCACAATAACCTGAAAACTGACAGTGTTTTTCAGCTTCAGTCTGTATAACACTGATATCTCTTATGCCTGTTTTTAAAATCCATGTAGCCGTATGATTGGCAGTCCAAGATAAGCAAGACTTGTTTGTCCTTTTTGAGATGTGAAAGTGGTTATTAGAGGAGTACAGGTGTCTATTGAAGCTGTACACAGCATAGTTCTATTTGGAAGGTGTTTACTTAAAATTTATTTTCTTGACTTACGTATTCCTGTTTATTTCACCAGCTCTTTATTAAAGTTGTCTGAAAGAAACCAAAGGCTCTAGAAATTAATGACTTAAAACAGTAAACTTACTTGGAGTCTAGTTCTAGCCTTTTGCCCAAAGCTTGGCTTTGATTCTCTTCATAAGCATATGGTGAAAATCAGTCCTGAGCTCCAAGGAGACCCAGTTCACGTAGGTCTTGAGTTTCAATGGCTCTGTTCCAGTGAGCTGAAATGTGTCGTCTTACTTAGTGGTGTTTTTTTCACATGGGTTTGACTTCAACATGCTGCAGTAGAGAAAGCGGAGTTTTCCAACTGTCAATAATAGAACTGTTATAAGGGCTGGAGATACGGCTTTGAAAACTGGATTTGCTGAAAGATAGGCACGTAAAGCTCTTAAGTCTTGAAAAGAGGGGAATTTTATAAGTCAGATGTTAAGTGACTTAGGTTTTGGCAGGCATTGGGGGGGGAAGTGAAATCAAGCAGGGCAGGAAGAAGTTTGAGAACTGCAGTAGAAGGTTGCAAAAACATGGAAGCAGCAGGGCTTGGAAAGCTGGGGGCAAGGCAGGAAATTATGTGTGTCTTTTTGAATTCTGGTCTTGTTAGAAATAAGTCTTGACTCACATGAACTTCATGAAAAATAGGAATAGTTTGTGAGTACTGTGTGTGTAGCCTGTCTGGCCATGACCTGTGATTGTGTGCGGCTTCATAATAATTCACGAAGTCAGGCTTGTGAACTGCGGCTGGATTGATTAATGTGAGTTTCCAAAAGAGTATTAATATGAAGTGTTTCTCAGGTAAATATAATCTGAGAAAATGAAATAGAAATATAGAAAGGAAAAAAATTAAGGGAAAGGTAGAGACTGTAATGCTGTATCTCTAGCTATAACTCTGCATGAAATGTTTCTTCACAAACTAGCTAGAAAGCAGCCAGATGGTGGAAAAGCTTTTTTTCTGGAAGAATTTCAGGCACTACATATCTGTCTGAATGTTTCCTGTGCTTTACTTGTCCTCATCAATGCCTAATGAATGAATTTGGGATTGGCTGAAATAATGTTGCTGTTATGTAGCTGGGGAATGCAGGTTCAGCTGCTCAGTTTCAAATAAGCAGCATTAAATAACGTGACTGAGGTTAGTGTTCTAGCATGTGCTGATTAAGGATCAGATTTGACTCATTTGCTCTAGGCTTCTGATCTATTCCAACACTGGGCTCACCATGAGATAACAGTATGTGTTTACCCCAGAGTACTATAGAGGGAGCCCAAGCTAACTGCATCACTTAAACGTTTAGGGTAGCTGACTCAGCCCCAGTGACTAGAGCACAATCCAACAATAATACGTGTTGCTGTAGTTTAGTCTTCTGTCTTGTAAAGACAATGGGAACTTCCAGAAGGCTTCTTGCTCTTTCTTGTATTAGATGATGCCCGTTCCAGAGTCTGCACCTCTGTTATTACCTCAAAGAATAACTACTATCTTTTTCAAAGAGGCCCATCTGGTCAGATTTGTGAACAAGCAGGATGCAAACTCAGTAGAAATCTCTCCAAGTTTTTGTTTGAGCTGGCTTACAGATTTGTAAGGTACAGAATAGTCGGGGTGTGTGTGTGTGTGAATTAATGTACCCCTCCTAACCTTTCTTAGCTTGGATTATGTTTGATTATACCAGGGTGCAGAGGACTGGCTTGTAGGTTTGGTATTGATAAGGTATATTATAACCATCTAGGCAGGTATTTGTACACCTCCAGTACCTGTGGTCACTGGAATAACTGGTTGACACCTGATCAAGTACGCTGGGATTTCTTATGTGGTTAGGTTTCAGTGCTAGTCATGAAGTAGGCAGATAGCTGAATGACAGCTTTGCCTGGTTTGTGTGGCTCTTATTTTATGTATTTAGATGATCATCATCACCTCAGTTTCTCTGCGCACAGACCCCTTCCCTTCACCTCCTCTCACAGTCAGGGCTTGTTTCCATGCAGCTATTTCATCTATACCTTAGGAAAGCTTTTTTCTGTTCCCCTATAGACATAAGTGAGGTTTCTATGGCAACATCTGAGGAGGGAAGGCCCATGATATCTTCAGCAAGTAGAAACTGATTCTTGGTAAACTCCATGCATGATCGTATGCTCATAACATGTATGATGGCAGTAAACACTGCCCTATTAGTTATTCCAGTTTGTCAAATACGGTGGAAAAAAGACTGAGGGCTGACTGGCTTAATAAAGCTCGAACTCTGAAAATCATGTTTCAAAAAGAAAAAAGGAATTTAGAACAGTTAAACTTAACTGTGTCATGCTGTGTATAGCTGTAAAGACACCAGAGATCAAAAATGAATGGTGTAATGTAACTTCAACGTTAGTGAATCTTCTAGAAGGATAGTAATAAGTCCTGTAAATCTGTAAGCTTTTGGGTTTTAATATTTGAAGAAGTTTTAAAATACATTAAAAATCAGTTATACAATCAGTTGAATTATCCTCAAATATCTAGGCAAAATTATTTTTGCCTTTAAACTTCCAATATTTGTTTGGGGGAGGAATGAAGTAAAATAGTCACTACAAATTGTGTGAAGGCCAACACCAACAGCATTGTGTAATTTCAGGACAATCAGGAAGCAGAGCTCGTTTGTGTTGGAGGCACAGTAGAGATCAGGAAATAACTGTATTGAAATAGCAGAGTCTGATTTGAGGCTTGTGTGTGGTGGGGGTGATACAAAAAAATATAGACTGGAACTGGTTAGAAAAAGATACTAGATGTTTTGGGGAGAAAACATGAAGGCAGGCCTTAGGCCACCTGAACCAGTTTTGCTACATTCTCTCTGACAACACACCTGCTCCCCAGCCAGCTATTTGAACTTCAATTTGAACTGATTGGAGGTGAGAAGAATATAGTATGTTTAACAATAACTACTGATCTCGTACTTCTGTCACTTAAGACAAATAGTCAAGCACAGGCGTGTCCTTGATATACCTGCATTCTACTGCACTTCTAGAGATGTTTTACTTCGTGTGATCAACTTGATGAGAGGTTTTGTTGCTTGTAGTTATCTCTTGATCAAATCCTGTGACTGAAATCTTGAAAGATTCTTTGAAGAATGCTAGAGAAGGAAAAGGTGCCAAAAACTTTCCTATGAAACTTAGCCCTGGGTATATGTGTTAGTTCTGTGACTTGGAATGGTGTTTCAGTGGTGTTAACTGAGAGGAAGATGGGAAGGCTCTGCTAATGACGCATAAACAGAGGGTAGACTGTGGCAAGTTTTGTGTGTTTGGCTGAAATGCTGTGAGTCTCTGGAGATGGATTATGAAATACTGACTTAAAGAAATGCCAGAAGAAAAATCATGTGAACTTTGGAAAACGTGGGCCCTGAGTCTTCTGTTACAAAACTATAACTCTTTACGGTCTTGTCATTTGCCTTTTCTTGATTTGGAAGTGACTAATATGGATTATGCCATAGTAAAGGATCAGTTTAACATTCAGGTGCGTCTTTGCTACTTGGATTAATTACAGCTGTTGTTTCACACTGTGGGCTTCAGTTCACTTTCTGCTCCTGTTTTGTGCATATTTTCATAAGCAACACCAGAGTGTGAAGAAACTTGCATACAAGCCAAATTCCCGCTGCCGCCCAACTGGGAGAGGGGAAGAAACCCCTTCAGGCATAGCCCAATTTCTACACATGCAGTCAGACTACTGACCCCTTCTAGAGTGAAAAAGGTTGTGTGGAATTACTAGTTGCTTCTGAAAAGTTGTATCTTAAACGTTTTTTGTGAGACAATCTCCTTCCACATCTCTTGCTGCCTTCTGTCCTGAAAACAGATGCTGCAGAAGAGTTGCTTCCTAGAGGAAGCACCAGGTGAGGGACAGTATCTTATCAGTGTATGCCAGCAGGCCTGAGACACACCTGACAGCTGCTCAGTTTCCTTCTGGTCCTTGTGGCAGCTGCTACAGTAGCAGTTGGTGCTTGCATTTGCTTTCGGTGTTAGCTGAAATGCCAGAACAAGCTGATAACTTAATGCAGTTGCAGACAGATTAGGGCCAGTGTTATAAATGTGGACTTTGTTAGTCATAGTCTTATTGTTTGCTGTCTCTGACTTTGAAACAGCTTTTAGGTTAGTGGTGGGAAAGCAGGGTGAGAGGAATGGAAGATTCTGCCAGATTCTCATAGTTTATTCTTCCTCCCTAGTCCATTTCCTTCTTGCCTCTTTTTTGTCTGCATAGAAATCCGTACAGAGTGCGCCTTCCCCCTGACACCACTGCAGCTCACAAAGATGGAGTGAATCCAATGCTTTGTTTTATAGCTTTTCCTGATGAAGACAGGCATGGAAGACTGCCTATGCTTGTTTGCTTAACCTTGTTGCCCTGTAACCTTTGTTGCCTTGGCTGTTTGTTTAACCCTTAAGTGCTGCACTAATATGTGCATTTCATACTGGCTATTTGAAATGTGTACTGAGCATTGAACTACTGAAACGTAAACAATTTTAGTGCAAAAGAGTATCAAGTATCAGAAAGGAGGAAAGTGTGAGTAGAGGATATGCAACAGTAGGTATTAAACAGGCTTGGTAATTGTAGCTTATGTCTTTTGGTGTGAAGCTGTATAGAATACTAGGAATGTCCTTGAGGTATTTGTGAAGGAAATTGCAGTAAATATGGAGGAATTTGCTAGTGGAATTGCAGTGTTAAAGTGCTACACAGAGAAAGCATTACAGTGTTACGTAGGTCACGTTTGTTAGAGTGATTTTTGACCAGTGATCTACAGGTGAAATGACTTAAATACTGTTGTGCATGCTATAAATACTAGTCTGTAGTAGAATTGTATTTGTGTGAATGTAAGATGCTTTATAAACCTCAAAAATAATAAAGCAGTGAGTAGTGCTTGGGACAGATGGAATTGGTGGGAAAAGTGTCAAGGGATCACAAGAATGTGAGTTAATCTAAGCCTTTGGTTGTTACTTAAATTGTTCGCTTGTTTAAAGCTGATCAGTGGCCTATTTGAATGAAATAGTGGATCTTGGTCTCATTTCTACTACATCTAGTTTATGTTCAGTGTTGTTGCGGATCCCTGAAGTCATTTACCTGGGAGGTAAGTGTTTTCTGTTTAGAGACCTATAGCAAAAATTCAACTGAGGTTATACTGCAACCAGAGACAGAGCTATATATAAAACTTATGCATTCAGTTGCTCTTGTTGGCCCCGATAAGCAGATCAAGTAGTTTGTAAAAGAATGCATATGTCATGGAGTATCAGAAGTGGTCTTGGGGTGGCAATCTTTGTGGAACTGATTTCAGTTGTTACTGTATCCTAAGTGAATTCATCAGCTTTGGTTGGAATGCATTACATACGCGAAAGACAAATACACCACTGAAAGCTTTGTATATTTGTCAAACTGCAATATAAATCGAGAGCTATCTGCTAGTGAAGTTGAACTGTCAAGGTACTACACTGAATAACCAGCATGAAGCTAATCTAGAGACTTTTTTGCCTTCACCTTTTGGAGTCCAACCTTTTTGCAAGTTGAATCTTGAACTGTGCTCCACTGTTTTGTCTCTGAATCTCAGCTCCCTTGACTGGAGCTGCTTGAATCAATGGGTTGAAGAGACTCATTTAAAGTGTGTGGCCTGGAGACACTTGTAAAGTTGTAGACAAAAAACCTGACCTTCTGGTGGAAGGTGATGATGGTAACAAGATTCATACTTTGAAGCAGCTTTAAAAACTGGCTAAATTTGGTAGTAGCTACGTATTTTGTCAGTACTGCTTATTGAAAGGTGTTGCTGGATAGATATTGCACTATGGGGGAATTAGAAAGGGGAGAGTGAGGGTAGGAGTATCCTATTGTTAAGACAAGAGCTATTTTAAGACACAGAAAAACAGCACCAAAATATTTTGTGTGAAAGCTTATGATAGAATAAGGAAGAACATACCTAGGTGGGCGGAAGAATAATACATGTGTGATGATGCACATATAGAATCATAAAATCATTGAATGGTGAGCGTTGGAAGGGACCTTAAAGATTTAGCACTAGTAAGACTCATGAGGGAAGGACAAAAGTGATGTGTGGGTTTCCCTTGTTTTGGTCTTCATTTTTGTGGCACAGATTTATTTGAAAAAATGGCTTGTGTAAGCACCTGCAGAGACAGTGTTTTCCTACCATGATCACTGCAGTAAAGTTATAATTCCTGCAGTTTCTTCTGAGTTTTACAAGGGGAAATATCAGTCAGCAGGGATGTGAGATTTCCTACTCCCAGGGCAGTGCTGATAAGTATGTTCACAGGTTTGGTGCAAGTCCTCTGGGAAAGGACTGGTTTTCCTAGAGCTGAATATCTCAATTGTTCATGCATGTGAGTTTGCTTAGATGACTTGAGACTGACAGCTGATGATTATTTTTATTTGTGTGACAGAAACCTTCTGGATGTCTCAAGCACATGCTGTTGAATCCTCATTTCTTGAGGGGGAGAGACTCGGCCTGCTCATCCATCTGTCTGGGCTTCTACCTCATTAAGGGCTCTGTACTTCAGATGAAGTAAGCAGTTTGTTTTGATTTGAGCTATCAGGAGATGTGTTTTCTCAGGCATGCAGCTCTTTGCACAGGTATTTGTATACCTGATTTTTCTGTGCACCTAAGTTTGGAAAAACGAAATAACATTTCTTGCACTGTGCTTTATTGTACTGAGCACAGGTACCTTGGAAAAGGTACATTAGCAATTACTGTTATCCCCAAAACCTACATGGTATGGAAATACAAATTTCATAAAGATGGTACAAGTTAGTTCCATAGCATTCAAGGATTATCTGAAACTCCTATTGAACTATGACTGTGCAGAAACAGTATGGAAGTGCAGACAAATCACTTCCCCTCTACACCTTAGTTCAAATAGATAGAATCTAATTTAAAATTAGGTAGAATCTAGTTTATTATCTATGTTCTACTGGAGATGAAAACTTAATTCTCTGTCTGCAATCTTTCGCCGGGATTCTAATGGTAATTCTGTGCAGTGGTCTCAGCAAATGCTTGAAGCTCAGGAGCTGCTTTCAAGCATGCTTAATCCAAGGGATAACTTACAAACACACTGATGTGACTTTGGAGACCATTCCACAGCTTGTATATAAAGATCAAAGATGCAACAGGTCGGATACATTAGGTCGGGTTGAAACTTAGGATCATTTATTTCAGTGGCAGAATAAGTTGTAGCGTAAGAGGGAATATCAACAGGTCCACAGGCTCCGTCCCAAAAAGATGGTAAGAGACTTGCTGCTCTCTTGACACACAGTACATGAAAAAACAAGCTCACAACAAAAAAAACCCTCAACCAAACCAAAGTTCGAGAAATCTTCAGGAACTGCAATGGGTAATTGACAGAAGTCCTACTGCTCTCAGTACCTTTTAAGCTATGCTGAATTATAAAGCCCATGGGTTATTTTAGACCTAAATGAACCACTTAAAGCTCTGTGCCTTAGATTTAATTACTAGATGTAATTCATATTGGGTACACGGATTCATCTGAAGTAGGTAATTGCCAGGTTCCAATGTATTGAAGACAGACATTTATCTCGCACCTCACTGAGCTGCTGCTTACTCGGGTTTTCTTCTCCTTTTCATCTGAGCTTTTCAGTATAATTTTCTGAAGGTGTCATTGTGCAGTTTAGCCCTAGGCAAACTGAGACCCAGAAACATAACTTGAGAAAATAATCTAATAAATGTCATTCTTTACACATATCTAATAATTGTTGGTTGGGAAGAAGTGGGAGTAAAATTGCATGCAAGCAAGAATGAATGGCAGATGTATTTAAAACTAATGAAAAGATTCTGTGAGAAACTAGGTATTGAATCCTTCAGGGGTTATTGACTCAGATGCTGAGTCTGGGCTGAATAGCTTTGTAACCAAGAGTTGGAACTTTGGAAACTAAGTTCATGGTTCAACTATTTTTTGACTCTGCCTGCTTTCCAATGCTGTTCCAAATCCTGTGACAACATTTGGAATTGGCTTTTTCTACACCCACCCCCCCAGCTGGAATTTGACTCTGAGAAAAAGATGTTTTTCTTCTTGTAAATTATTAGTTCAGTCTTCAGGCTACTGCATGGACTTATGAAGAAATTTAAAAAAACACCAAAACAACTACCTAAAGAACTTCTAAAGAAAGACAAATGGTTGAAATTAGAAATGTCTTGAAATGACACTTTTTCCACATATGCATTTATACACCTTCCCTGTGTCCTCTGTTCCTTCTACTTCATCCACACTTATAAAATTATCAGCGGTTAATGCTTAAATGTCTAGAAACAGTCTGAACTGAGGAAGGAGCCCATCTCCCAAAAGGGGAGATGAAGGTGCTTGTGAAAGACTTGATTCAGTTAAAGTGATTAGCCAAAGATGATTAACCTAGTCAGTAGCAGATGCTGAAGTCCTGATGTACTTTGTTTTAGTAATTGTTGTCACATTTTACAGCATACTTAACTTTTCTTACTTGCTTAGCAGAGCTATGAAACTAGGAGAAACTTGTCCTCTAAATGTTTTTTTGATCCCCCTCATTTTTGGGTTAAAACTGATATCCTTTTTTTTTACACCTTGCTTCTATGTTCTGAAACAGAAAAAACTTGAGGGGGGGAATAAGCAAGGCAGCTGTTTGCAAAATTCACTTTTGGGGAAAATGAAGAAATAGTTTCAACTTTAAAAGGTAGTGGGGGAGAGGATAAAACATGAAACTGAATCTTTACTGGTGTAATTTCTTTGACTTCATTGATTTATATCGGGGATTAATTTGTTCCTCAGCAAATGCTGAGGTCTTTGCTAGCCAGGTATGCATGCCTTGCATACCTGGCTAGCACAACTTGTCTGCACCCAACTAGGACCTTCAGCCTTTCTTTAGAATGTCTGCCTGGGAAGAAGAGGTTTTTTTCTAAAGATTTTCTCAGAGTAATCCTCTGAACCAGAAAGAATAAGAAAGGTCTCGGCCTGAGCTGGCATACTTGGCTGATAGTATCATCTCCTCCTATGCCAATCGGGTCCTTTTAATGCTAGTGCCTGCCCTCTAACCTTTTTTTCCTTGAAGTGCATCTGATGTAACTTCAGAACATCCTGTACTCTGATGCAAGAACCATGCGAAAATCATTGATGTCTCTATAAGCATTCATACCACTGGTGTGGAAGAATGTAAGATGAACAACTGAAATGTTGGGAAGAAAAGACTTTTGGCTGGAGAGCAAGCTCTAGTGCCAAGCAGCTCAACTGCGTGAATAGGATCAATAGGTAATTGGAGTTTCCAGCTCCTGGAGAAGATGACATTCTGTGGCTTATGGGTGACATGTCTGCCTTGCCTTGAGATGGCTGCACCCCAGGGCTTTCTGCTGTTCTCCAGTGATCTGGCTGCGAGATTTCCTGGTCTTAGAGATGTTTTTGTGGAAGGCTTATGAATTGATGGGTTCTGCAGAGAGAATAACAATATGAGATGTGAAAGTGTCTGGCAACATTTAGTGGCAGCTGCGATGTTGTCTTAAAAGTAATTTGCGTGTACCTGTATATAATGGTATCTTAGAAGCAAGGAACAGTTTTTAAAGCCAGTTAGTGCTGACTGTGTGGTACGAGGCAGGCTGTCACAGTGCCTGCAGCTTCTCTGTGGCTAGAGAGTGGCAGGGTCCTGTTGGTAAAGGGTGCCCTGGCAGCTGCCTTGCTCTGCTGTGCTTGGTCTTCAGAGAGCCTGTGCAGCTGTGGGCTTCGCAAGGCAGGAGTGGGAGCCTGGACCAAGTGTGAAATGCATCTTGTCTGAGGGACTGGTGACATGTTGGGAGAAACCTCGGATTGAACTAGTGATCCTTTGTGGATGCTCCACTTCAATCGCAGTTCAGATTGTGAGGCAAACAGGTATGTAATGTGAAGTTAAGATGTTGTCTTTTTATAAAATTAGATGACAAATAGAGGCCTCATTTAGTTGGATGAAGGGGGAAGCATGTAGTCCCTGTACCAATTAGCTTGTATCTTTTCGTGCTGTTATATGTAGCTAATTTTTTTAGATTACCTGTTTTTCTTTTCTTACTGTAGATAGCATTGTGTGCAGTAGTATCATATTGTGGTTATCTGGGCCCTTGGTTTGAGAAGGACTGTGAACATAAATTGGTGTTCTTGAATTTTAGAACTCACCTGTGACTGGAGAATATAGTAAGCATTTGACACTGGTTATGAAATTTGTTAGGAGCTGTAAACAAAAAGCAGACACAGAGCAGAGTGCAAGATAAAATAGTCAGCAATACATTTAATTTGAGAACATTTTCCTGTTGATCACAACTTCTGAGTTATACTTCAGACATGGTAGGAGAGAAATTGATGTTATGCATGATACACCTGGAGATGCTAGCTGCGAACTAAGGCTTAGCAAATAGTAGTGGCACCCCCCTGCCCAAATTTCATGAAGGAAAAAATAGGACAGTAAGACTGTCGTACTTGTGATAGATTCATTTTCAGAAAAACAGATTTTCTAGTTCACAAGCAGTTGGGTTCCAATGCATGCTTTAGCTCTTATCAGGAAGGAAACAAACTACTGTTTTGTTTTTTTTCTATTCACCACCTGAAATGGATGCCTGTTTTGTACTGCAGTTGCTCTTGTAACTCTTATAACCCCTTCAAGTCTCCTGGACTGTGTGTTTTAACTGTCTTTGGAAATTCACAGTTCGATTTATGTACTAGTTTAAGTTAAAGTTACACAGTTCTAACACATCAGGCAGGTACATTAATCTCAATTTTAGCTGCAAGGAAACTGAGACAAAATGTGAAATATGGTTCTTGTAGGACAAAAAAGAAAAGTAGGTTTGTATCCCAGGAACCCTGATATCCAGGCAATCTAACTAGCTTATGCCACACCTCCTTGGCTTGAAGGAAAAATAAAGCTTTTTCAGATACTTCTGCTTACAAAAGACTGTTACTCGGGTTGCAGTCCTGTGAGAACTGCTGAGATGATACTTATAGGGTAGAAAAGGTGAGGCATGGTACAAACTCTTGCCTCTGGGATGACAGATAAAACCTCTTAGTGCTCCTTAAATCTAACATGCTTGCTGGATAAAAATCTTGGTATATAAAAATAGGGATTATGATTGTTCAGCATTACTTAAAAACCCAAACTACTGTGTGTCACCTGTTTGCTTCTGTTCCTACTTTTATATTAAAAAGGAAACAAAGGGAAGAAAATTTCTTTTAGTTTGTGGTCATTACTGGTGTTGGTAGCTCTGGGGGTAGACGAAACAGATTGAGCACAGTCTGGGCATTGTCAGTGTAAGCTTTCCCCCGAAGCACTTTACTCTGACCTTGATTGAGGGCCTCTGTGGAGTTTGACCTTGCTTTCCCCAAGAGTCTTACAAGAGTGTAATAATGATAATTTGGCAGGAAAATATGGGAAGCAGACTTCTGGCAATTGCAACATCACATGACAGTTCTAAGCTATTGCATTAGAAGATGACCATAAGATCCTTGGCAACTGTTTGGAACTAGGTCAGTGAGAGACTGTAGTGTACTGGAAATTGTGTGTGTATATTTAGCTTCTTTACAACCTGTATTAGCAGTGTAACCTACCCTATTGCAGGAAAAGCATCACTAGCCTTAGCAAGAGAAAAGGTAGAAGATTGCTGCTGGGAAGATGCAACTAGGAGGGTAGTGTCTGTTATCTTTTGGCAATAGCTGTAATGACTGTTTTCAAGATGCACAGGATCTGCTGCATTCCTTACTGTATTGTGGAGGCATTTACCAGTTCTTTCACACCTGCACGTATATACTCAGGCAAAACTTCTGCCTGAGGGGCAAGTTAAATGCATTTTGCTTATGCTTGATGAAAGTGGCATCCACTTTGTGACACTGTATGTGACAGTGCTTTGTGATCTAAATGTATAGAATGCTTCTGTACTCATTAACTGTAATCTCTACGTACTGATGCTACAGATGTGGTATGTGCGCTGTTTTATACACTGTTTTGCAAACTAGAAACATAGGTATGAGTTCTATAGTCTGTGTGTATTTTGTGCTTCAGACACGTTTATGGCACGTAATAAACATCCATGGAGAGAGCTTTGTGTCTGTATAGTATGATGTGTATGCTGACGTTGTCCTGGTGGGGAATAAATATGCTTGACTGGCTTCATTTCCATAGCAACAAGTGCAGGATTGTAAGTGTAAATGGCAAAGCCAGCTGGAGGAGGCATTTTTCAGTTGTCGGTGAAGTATTTTCCAAATAGCTCTTAAAGAGATTGTGACAGACAGTTGTCCTCAGGCATTTGTCTAATTGGAGGAATGGGCTCTATCAGCCTTGCTGCTGAAGTGATGTTTGATTGAGGTAGTGGACAATAATAGCATTTATAAAGTGATGTCTATATGCTTATTATAAAATGAGTTTGCCAATATTATGAAAGAGCCTTTTCTTTCTTTCTATCATTTTAGTGGCTCTTGGAAGTCCAGATCTAGTTTTGATGGTTTCCATTTGGCCTTGTGAGGAAGACGACTTGAGAATCTTTTTTGGGCAGGCATTCTTTTCCTTGCTATCGGTTTAGAACATGCAAATGTTCTGCCTCTTGCTATGCTATAAAGAAAAAAAAAAGGAAGGAGGTGCAAGTTGTTTCAGGATTGTAGATGTCCTAAACATGAAGCAGAAAAACTTAAGACTCTTCTACTTCCAACCACACTGTTGGAACAAAATAATGAGCTACAGGTAGCACCACAATTTATTCTCTCAGATTGAGTTATAAATTCTTCTATTTCCTTTATCAGTCATGCAATCGGCATGCAAATCATGCTGGGAACCATTGCTCTTAGCCAGATACAATTTTAATTGGAGTCAGGCCATCCTAGATAGGACAACACAATGTGTGCTAAAACATTTGGTGCTTTGCTTTCTGAGCTAAAACAAAGGCTCACATGGGAAGCAGATTTACATAACCCCTACTTGCAGCCAGGGCACTGCATGTATTGTAGGAATTCAAGCTTCAAGTCTCTGACTTATGCCGATAAGGTAAATCTGTCCTTCTCCAGACTGCTTTTTGGACAAGTAGTTGCATCTTTCTTGAATTAGAGGAAAAATGACTGATATTGTGACTCTCAATCACTGGACAGTAGGGTATTCTAACAAAACATAGTTCCTTCTTTTATCTGTGGAAGCTTGTTTGTGTTTTCATGGAGATATTTGGCTTTTCAGAACTGGGTGCTGATTTTTCAGTGTTGGAGGTAAGGGGCTTATTCAGTTCTTTGTCTGAAAACTGTAAGTGGTAAAAATTCCAAGAGCATTGTGCTGGCACTTAAGCCACTTGCCTAATTTATGGTGGCTAAACTGAAGAGAGGAAAGACTTAAGTTCTTAATGAAACTGTTCTGTGAACATACCCCAATGAAGCAAAATGTTAGGATTTTTTAGAGGGTAGGGGTTTACATTGCAATATCCAGGTGAATATGTATGTATAACTCTGGGAGAACACTTATCCTGGGGTAAGTAGTGCAGTGTGCTGCTAGCTGTAGAAGTTTGTTCACCCCTGCTTTCAGTTGAGAGTCTTGTTGCTTGTGTTTGAGTGTTAGCTGGGTTGCTCGCAATACTACAAGGCCAGATTACTGCTATGCTGAGTACTTGTTAGGATGTGATTTGGAATCCAGCTCTACACTGCTTGCATGTGGTTTAACAGAGGGAAGCAAGGATTTATTTTAATCTAATTTTGCTCCCTTGGTGCAAATAAAATTTAGGCGTATTAAGACTTTTAATGAGAACTATGGGAGTGTCACACCTGTGTAGGCAACAGATTTTATCTTCCCAAGTAGTAGAGTGAAGCTTATCAGCATGCTTGGGGTCCTTGAGCTGGTGTGCATGTTTCTGTGTGCAGGTCTAGGTTAAACCCAGCAAACTCAACTGACCTGAGCTAGTGAAGCAATTACTTCAGCTGGACAGGGAAGAAAGTACTGTTCAGAGACCTTTTTGTACTTACACATTTGTTCTCCTGTGATTAATGGTGTGCTGTGAGCTGTGACCCATTAGGTTCGTGCTGTACAGGTGGAAGAATCCGAAGTAATTTGGACAGTCCCCTTGCTTCCTCTATGTATAGTGCATATAGTGCAAACCAAATGCTAGGCTCCTATGGAAATTCATTTTAATGGGTCGCCCTGTGTTTTGTGAGGGACTGAAATTAGTTGCTCAACTCTAGATCACCTCTACTAGGTTTATGAGCAGAAATGAGCTTTCCTTTCTGATGGTCAAGTGAGATGTCTTGAGCGGTGTAAATAGGCAGTGCCAAACAGTTCACCTCAGTTCTGAATTGTGAGGAAAAAGCTCCTGGAACCTTTGCCCTGTTGCTATCTTCTGATGAATTATTATTGCAAAGTCATGACACTGATTGAATTTGTTATTTTTGGCTCAGCTATGTCTCTAATTTGGAAGACCACTAGCTGAAGAAATTAACTGTGAAATTATTGTCCTAATGCTGAAAAAAATGTGCTGTGCTATTTGGATCAGGTTTGACAGTTTCTGGGGTTCTGGATGGTATGTGAAGACTCGGGTTTACTGCTGTGTATGAGGCCAGTATTCAAATGCCTAGGTACGCATGGTACTCCTAGTAAGAATTCACAAATTGAAGTCTTTAGTGGTTATTGCTGACAGGACAGTTTTTTCTTTTGGAAGGGAAGGCACAAACATATATAGGTTAATCTCTAAGCAGAAGGCTCTGTTGGAGTCAGCCTTATTTTCAGCCTCTTAAAGTATTGTTCAAATGGCAGGCTGCTAATGTGATACAGGGGGTAATCCCTGAACTGTTTGGTTCTGGTAGGAGAGATGAGATAGAATGTAGCTAAACCTATTGTAACCCCTTCCTGTTCCATGTTGTTACCTATGCTGTTGTTGATAACATTAATGTGATCCTGGCAGGAGTTGAGAGTTACTGCTCATGGTTTTTTGGATCAGGTAACCTGCTGTAATGAATTTGGCACATATGTAGGCTGTGCTTTGCACTGTAAGTACAAGTATGTGTACACTTGTGTTTCAATTCAGAGGCCAATTATTACTGCGCAAACTATCAGGCATGTTGAATACTTGTGCCAGAGGCCAGTGCAGTTCATGTGATTTATCGAAAAGCTGATTTCTCACTGACTGGAGACCTGACTGAAAGCATTTCTATTGTTTTTGGTCAAACCTCAAGTAAAAGCATTTTGCTCTTTGAGGTGACATGGAAGAGACATCTTGAGTCCTTTCAGGTAAAAATGTGTTCCTTCACAGCATGTTTTTTGGGAGATAAAGGAAGAGGTGCTGAGACAGTGTTTAACTGAAGTAATGGGGATTTGTAGTTACTAAACAACATATAAGACTGCTTTCTCAACTGGGCTGCTTGTGGAAGAGATGGTGGCAAGTCCTGCAGAAATGTTTTATTGCACAGGGAAGAACTGGAGAATGGGTGGGCCACAGGAGTGCCTCCATCTTGTGTTGTAATACTCTGAGGTATCAGCCTGTTGCTGGTATTTCTTGCCTTGCAGCCTGTGAAATTTGTCATCTGTCTTGTAACAGTCCTTGTAACATAGCCTTTGGATTTCACAGAACAACACATGCAAGTTGTATCACATAACCAAAATAAAATTGACTGTGCATATTGAAATGATAGCAACTGCTGGTTGGTAATGTGTGATTTAAAGGGACAGATCTGTAGGACACAGAAATGAAGTAAGAATGGTTAGCCACTACATGCTCCTTGCATGTATCTGCAAGTGGTCATATGTCTAATTGTAATAGGCCTCATGCTAATTTAATGTGCGAAGATGAAAGAATGGCTTAAGTCCTGGTGTAAGAAAGTGTTCCAGTTCCAAAGATAATATAACTGGTCTTGCAGAAAACTTGGAATGCAAAAGTAAATACAGGTAAATATTAATTTTTCCTTTAAATGCAAAAATTTATTCTAGAATGTTCACAGGCAAAAGGAACATGCCCTTTTCAGATTATGAAAATCAAAGTTTTGACTTACTGGGTGTTGCTCTGTAGGCGTGACAGGATTCTCATGTAGAAGCTACCACTTTCAACAGTGTGCACAGAAAGGAAAATAAGTTAAAAATGCTGTTGGACACTAGGAAAAGGGAGCTTGAATGGGAAGATATGGCTTGAATTTTTCTAAGTCTTGCATGTGGACTAGTGTCCCTGGATGACCTGGCAGAGCTTCTGTAGCCAGATAATGTGTATCTGAGTGACTTTGTTAGTCTTCTGAATAAGTTGTATGTATTTCCTGTTTTTAAAAGTAATTGGCTTTAATGAGTAAGTTTTTTTTTTTTTATAGTGTACTCTGTGTCATCTCCTACTTTGTATTCTTCTAATGGGGATGACATTATGCTGTCCCTTAAAAGCATGGGAAAGCTATTATGGAAAAGACAGCCAAAGAATCTTGGCTGGCATTAGTTCATGTTTTTCATTCAGGGAAGGGAATTTTAGTTTTTCAGAGGAATTTTCGTAGTTCTTGGCATGGTTCATAAGTCCTCTTTTGAAGATACTGGAAAACGTAGAATGTTTGAGTAGGAGAAAGGCAGAGAGGCTGTGGATCATCCTGAAATACTGACAACCATTTGCTGCTCTAATGAATCTGTCATTAGATGGACCACTAAACTACAGGAGTAGTCATTAAACAAGTATCTGGCTATAAGCAGGCTCTCAATGAAGCAGTCAAATAGTGTTGTTGTGATTTATACAGAAATAGTCTATCGTGGTTGGTATTTTTCACTTAGTGGGTCAGGTATTTGAGCTGTCTCTCTTGTTACATAGCTTCTTGTTTTTCTAAGGGTGTCAGACAGGTGGTCAGCATTGTATCTCCAAAATAAAAGTGCACTAAGAATGCTGGAGTGCAATTCAGTGTTGCTTACTAATCGGTGAAGTACTTGGAATTAAAGGGATAGTTCACCTGCATGTGTACCCTGTCCTCAGTGGAAGGATTCTCATGGCACAGCCATTGTACTGGCATGGCCATGGCAATGGAAAGCAGACTGGTGAAAGGGCCAGTTGTTCCTTGCTGGAAAAAGGGATTACCAAATGTTACTATCGCCCAGAGAGATGTAGTAGGGGTCTCTTGTTGATTAATTAACATCTGTGGGGCTTTCGAGGGCTTGCAGTGTCCACTGTGCCATGTATTACTAAAGAAAGCCTGCAAAAGTGCAAACTTAGATCCTTCTTATTTACATTTCTGCAACTCAATGAGGAGCTTCTGTAGTTAATAAAAGATTCCGCAGGATATCACGCTCATAAATATATGGAACAAAACTTCTTTATGATAGCTTCCAAAGGGCTGCTAATCTCTTCCCCTAAGTTACACATCATTTGCTCTTGGCTGAACTTTAGGAATGATATTGTGGGATTTTCATTGTCAGATGCCATGGGAAGGGAATGGAATTGTTTTGTCTGTGTAAATAGCTAATTTGTAGTATCTTATATACAGGTGGCCTCTGAATGTGTGGTGACATCTTAGAATTCATGGCAACAGGTGACTGAAGTACTTAAGTTCAGGTTTGTCCATGTTGCAGAGGAGGAAGAAAAAGTATTAGTGCTTGAGAGGCAGAGAGGATGCACAGCTGCTCATGCCCATCTTCAATTAGGGAATAAAGGAGTTTTGTCTAATCTGTAGATTTTTGTTTCTTGGACTTGAAAAAACTGCTTTGCTTTAAGGGACTATTTGCAGAAGGCATTCCGATTGTGCACGTACCTGATACATAGATACGGAGGTGACAGGAGCTCTAGAAGTCAGTTTAACATTTGCTCAGCTGTTAACTTGCATGATGAGCAGAGCAAAAAGGACAGTATGAAGTAGAAGGTAGCGACTGAGGATTTTAAAATAAAAAACATATTGAAACATTGTTTCCTTGCACCCTTGTTCCTTTTGTTACGAACATTCCGTTTTGACCTATTCAGTTATGTGTCCTGGATGGCAGGCTTTAATCTTCAAAGTTTATGTGGAGTTTATGTTCAAACAAAACTGAGGCAGTCAATATAAGAAAATCTGTTTTGTTTTGGCTTGACAAATATTTTATGAGATAGAACTAATATTTTTAAAGGCTCAAGCTGCTGAACAGTGAAAATAAAAGCTGTCAAGTTCATGTAGTAACTTTTTTCCTTGAATTTTAGTCACTCCCTTAAATTCTTTAAGTTCTATGTCACTTTTCCACTGGAAAATACAGCTTCATTCAGGAGTATTCAGTGAAACTCTGGGAATCTTGATGGAGAATGTCACACTGTTTTCTCTGGTGATGTTTCATTACCAGATTTCTGCAAGGCTTGTCCTGAGGCTGCTGTTCTTCCAAGTGTTTGACCCTTGGTAGTGCTTCCTTAACGTGTTAAATGCTTGGAAATGTGCTGTGTAGTATGTTTTTCTCTTGGTCTAAAATCTGTTTTGCATGTCTAATTGTCTTTGTGGTGTCTTTGGTTCCCGGTACTGACACAATCCATCATCCACTGTCATTTTGGAAGCAGCATTGCCCTTAAGAAATGTATTAGCTTTCACTAATGTTAATCTGAGCTAAAAACTGACCAGCATCTCGGTTCTAGTGCTGATTACTGCTACTACCTTTTTAGCTCTTCCTTAATCCTTCTCTGAGCAGTCAGTGGGGTCATAAAAAAACTAGCTGTGAAAGAAGCTTCTAAGTACACGTTTGCTTCCTGCCTCTGTGGGGTGGGCTGTCAGAGAAGGAGGGTGGGACAAGGGGAAAGCCTGTCCAATTCGCTTATACAGAAGACTATTATCCCTTCTCCTTTTTCATTTTGTTGATTTGTAGCAGCAGCATATCTGGTAATATAAACCCTGCCTCTTGGGATTAAGAGTGCAGTTACACTTGCAACAGCTGCGTGCCTTATTTCTTCCCAGCTACAGAAAAAGAACATGCTGCTCCTCCTACATTTTCTCCTGATTTTTTCTGGTATTGTTGCTTCCCTCCCTCTCTTTGTTTCTCTTTCTGACCTCCCCACAGCTCCACGCTGCTCCACTCCATACTTGGTTCGTCTCTTGAGAAGACCACAGCTGAGTTTTCTAGAACAGCCCTGGGAGTTTTTCTTTCCTGAGCCAATGTTAGGCAAAGAGGACAGAAGGCAAAGCGGGGAAGGGGCAGGGGAGAAGGAGAAAGTCAGCTAAGCTGTTGCTGCAACCCTTGGCTCGGTTCTCAACCTACTGCTCTGGGAGAGACCAGGCACGGGAGGGACCTCGTGTTGTAGAGAGAAAGAGAAAAGAAATTTGAAACTGGTTTCCTTTGCGGTATGTGTGTCCTGAATGTCCCCTCCCCACCCGGCTGTCTGTTAAATGAAAGCACGTGAATAACATGAGGTTTCCTGCTTGAGGAGGAGGGCAGCACTGGACTGGGTGAGGGAGGAGGAAGGCAAGTTTTGGTGTTGTGGTGTGGTTTACACAGACATCAGAGCTAGTGTGCCTGCGGGTGGGAGTAGAAAGAGAAAGGGCATCTGATACCAGCTGCCAATATGACAGAAACACTGCAGCTCCCAGCACTGCAAGTCCCAGAGCAGGAGGTGGTGGAGGGTGGCCGTGCCTGGTCCAGTTCGTCCACCCCAACCCTGCGCAGAAAGCGCTTCAAGATGAGGCGGATGAAGAACGTGCAGGAGCAGAGCGTGGAGGCCAGCAGGTATCAGGATTCTCCTTCCTCCAGCAAGGAATACCTGCAGCTCCCGTCCATTGAAATCACTCCCTCCAGTGATGAAGACACTCCCTGGTCCAACTGCTCTACACCCACTGCCTCCCCGCGGCGTAAGCGCTTCCTCCTTCGGAATTGGCTGCGTGTGAGAGAGAAGGAATACAGTGAGAGCAGGTATGTTCTTTTCCCTTCCCTGCTTCCACAAAGAACCTAGGCACAATAGGTAGGCAGGGTCTATTGTTTCTCTAGGAATCCTGACGCGCTTGTTGCTGGGACTTTGTCCTCACAGTTTGTCTGGAATGGGTAATGTAGTTGGTTGGACTTCCTGTGATGCTGGACAAAATGGCCTAATCCTTACGTGCGAACAGTAGGCAAGTTAGAAACTCAAGTGCTAGGCTCTGCACTTGGTTGCAGTCCTCTGCGTACTCTCTACAGGTAATAGAGAGCTGGTGAGAAGAACTTGCTTCTGAGTGAGGGGAGACTATCTTAAAATAATGCGAGGTAAGACTTAACTTGATTAAGGTGTCCTGAAGAGATCTGCAAGAGTGGGGATGTGTCCTCTTTGGGATTACCAGGGCAGGGAGTGATGATGCCAAACCTCTGTCTGCGTTTTGTCTTGTTGATATTTACTCTTACTGCTGAGAGCTTCTCTGAAATTCTTCCTTGGGTTGCTGACATTGGGAGAGTGTGAGGACAAGGGAGAAACAAAGTAGCCTTGTGGCTAATGGGTGGGTCTGTGTGGCAAGATGTCTGGGTTCAGTTCTTGGCTGCATTCCAGATATGAAAGTCCTTGGCCCTTTGGCTCAAAAGAGGACAAATAATTCATGAATTTCTGCAAGAGCTTGTCAACACAGAAGAATTATGGCCTGAGGAGTTAGTGGGTTACCCTATGAAGAAAAAGCTGTACTTCATGTAATCCTCCGCAGGTGCAATCAGGGTCTACTGCAGGCAATACGCTTCACTTTGCAGAGTGGAAGTGTCTGCCTTTCCGGGAGCCCCAACATAGACAAGACACAACCAAATTTCTCTGAGAAATGAGTTAATTATAAATCCTTATTCTAGCTTAGTTCTGGCCAGTTTCTCTTTTGTTGCTTTGCAACTGCCATGCAGTCTGTGTGGGTTTATGCCTGAAAGTGTGTGCTGCACTTCCATAAAAAGGAGGAACTTGTGTCTTTGTTGTTGCACCCAACCTACTAGGTTGACTTACTGATGTCTGTGTTGCTTGAATGTTTATAGGACAGCTCTTTTTTCTACTAATATCCACTCTGATTATGTGGCAACTTTTTTCCATGAGGTCCTTTTTGCAAGGTCAGTCTGTCATTTGTATTAACTTTTGGAGAAACTTCATTGATAAACACAAGGCATCAAAGATTTAATAATACCTCATTTAAAAAGCTAACACTGAAAAACATCTCGGTTGAGAAATGTTACTGATTTTCCCTTAGCTGTGGTGATAGAAGTAGTAATTCAGTTACAGCATAGAAAGCAGGGGAAGGATAATGCATAAGGCATGTGCTAAAGTGTCAAAAGCACAAAGTTCAGGTTTGAAGTTCAACACACAGGGTATCTTTTCCAACTAAAGGATTTAACTGGGGCATAGTGATAGGGAATGTGTTTGAGACACAGGCCAAGATTGATTTCTTTTGGTGTGAAGGCATAAGAAAACTTGGTTCATTCACATACACATCTCCATGGCTGTTTTGACAGCTTTCTCCTTATTCATCAGTAAGACGTTTCTTGCTTAACCCCAGTCATGTTTTTGAAGCAGTGACTGGAAAAAAGCTGAAGTGGTTGATGGATTAGGTGGAAGTAGCATATCAAAGCCAGCGTTGCACCTCCTTTCGTCATATGTAGCAGGCTCCAACTCTATCCCTTTTGCAATGGGAAACATGATGTTGTCAAATGGAGCCTTTCACTTTCCAGTTCAGAGAAGGGGAAAAAAAACCCTTCAACAACCGTTTGGCCACTTTGTGCTGAGCACCTGGGCTTGCGGAATGCAGAGATCATCATTGTGCTTTCAAAATTCAGCAGGCATGGAAACAACACAGAGAAAGCAGAATCTGTGGGGAGTTAGTCACAGAAACTGAGCCCTGAAGAATTTTGTGGCTTTAATTTGGAAGACTAGCAGCTAGCGCTCTGGGGTAAACCTTACTGTGCCCTGAGGCTGTTACTTAAGAAAATCTGTTATAAAACAGCAGGGTAGGAAGCTGACTTTCTGTAAAGCAGGTAGATACTGGCTGTCGACCTTTCCCTACTTCAGACTTGGTTCTTTAGGGCAGTAGCTCTTTCTTGCTGCTGTTTTATTATGATGTTGCTGTTTGTAACAGATGCTAGTGATGTCATTTACTATATTAAGCATTTCTTCAAGGGCAACAAGAACTCCTGTGCTAGAGCAAAGGTTGCAGCATTTCATCCAGTGGTTTTTCCACCAAGCCCTGTCTCAGGTTTGAGCTAGTGCTGATGCTTGAACTGTCCAGCTGGTTAGTTGTAATCCTATGGTAACAGGAATTCCCAATGTGGTCAGTCATGTGTCTGCTAGGGATGCAGCAGACTAATAAGTACCCATGTTCCTAGATTTCACCTAGTAAAGGGGGCAGCCATCAGTGTGCAGTTGCCACCAGAGAAATGAGTACAGTTTGCTTCCAGTTGTTCCTTTCTATTTAAATTGTTATAAAGCAGTTTGAGATTTTTTGGAGTCTGGTTAATCTTTACCCGTGTTACTTGGCCAGATGTCTGCCTGTTTGTATGGGTTTTCCTAGGAAAGCTGGTAGTTGAGAGCAAGCTGCACCAGCTGACTTAATTTGGTGATGCATGTGTTACTTGCATGCCTCTGAGCAAGAGCAATAGCTCTGACCATTAGCATACAGTAAGCATCCAAGTGAATAAGCAAATACTTTTAGGACTCAAAATGCTGTCTGTAATGCTCCTGGTCTGATGAAGGCTGGTTGCTTTTTTTCACGTGGGAACTCAGCCCTAAAAAAAGTCCTGTATCACTGCTTAGTTTGTAACAGCCTGGATAAGCTTAAGGTTGGTTTATCTGCTGGTTCTCTAAAAGCTGTTCAGTGGCTGACAGTGAGAGCAGAAGAGAGACTGATTTCTTTTCATTGAACAGCAGAGATGGTGTCAAAGAGCCTTGCTTGCCTATGACACAGTTGTTGAAGGTGAAAGAGCAGGAAGAAGCCATTTCTTGGGGGTAGGGGTTTCCCTGTAACTTGTCCTTGTACAAAAGCGTGAGGATTCAAACAGGAAGTCTGATGCTCTGATGGCCTGCACAGATGATAAATAGAATTATTTTTTTAAGGGATACAGACAGTTTCTTGCCTATACTCTTCATTTGTTACCAAGGTGTTGATAGAAGTTATTTAGCTGCATACAGCTTAGTATGAACCCTGCACTCAAGTACACAAACTTGTTATCAAGGCATGACGATGTTTCTTTCCTCACAGGCTAGTAGAAGCAATCTGTTAGCCTTTTGCTATGTGTGTAATGAACATGCATTTTTGATTTGTGGGTGTGAGAGTGTATCTGCTTTAATTTATTGACTCTTAAAGCCACCCTTGCTAGTAATCTCTGGAACTGCATGTGATTCCTGAAGTGCAAAGCAAGAAGTGCCGAGAGGGTAGATCATAGGTCTTAAAGGACTTCTCTTTTTTTGGCCTAAGTTTGGTATTGGAATGAGATCCTGTGCTTCCACCCTTCCATTGGTAGAAGCTGAATGTAAGTGGGTGGGCTCTGCGTGATCGTTGCCTGACTTAGGCTCCTGTGTGAATGCTCAACAACAGTGCATACACAACAGTTGAATTACGGTAGATCTCTTATACTTGAACTGTTTCCTGTGAGGCACTCATGCTGGGCGAAGGTCGTGCTAGTGGTAATCCAAACGTGCTCCCCTACAGTGGGAAGAAATGAGTCAGAACGCCAAGAATGGTAAAAATTTTGAGTTGTCTTTTGCTCATTATTATTTCTTCCCAAATCTTATCTTGTAGGAGGTCTTGGAAGCTGCTGTGTCCTGATGCTTGCAATCCCTTCCCAGAGTTCCCTTTCCCTTGAGTTATCCAAGATCCCCTGGTTTGTCTTCTGCTAATCGTTGTCCAAAAGACAGATTTGTTTGGTCATTCACAGCATCCAGATTATTTAATAAATACAAAATGTTGGTGCTCCTAAGAATGTAAAACTTGTTGTGGGTTTCGTTGGATCAGTGAGGAATAGATGGTGATGTAGCTCAAGACATTTCTAAAGGTGAAGGTACTCTGTTACATCTTCCGCTGGGAACTCTTGACACTTGCTGAAGTCCTAAATGACAGGTTCAGCTAAAGGGAAAGACTCACCTAAGTTGTAAAATGCCTCTAACAACATGTTAAAAATGCAAAAGACTACTACTGTATTTAGAGAATAGTAGTAGCAGTAGTTAATAACCTCGGAAAAGTACTTAATGAGGACAGAATGGTTCAAGCCCTGTGCTGCTTGTCATTAGAAAGGACTAGAAAGGCTTGGGGGACTAAAGTTTTGTTCACTTCATGCCATACAATTCCAAGAAGCTGTGAAATGAGTGCAGAGTAAATGTTATAGTTCTCAGTTTCTCTGGCTTTTGTGAACTTCCATGTTTCAGTTATAGGTCACAGGAGAGGAAGTGGGGCTTCTCCTTTGCTACAGCAAGCTGCTGCAGGAAGTCGTACATGTGTGCATGCTGAAATTGCCAGTGCACTTTTGCTTTTTAAGGTTTTGGTAAAATGCTTGTTGGAATCTCCGTTGTGTGAGCCACTGACAGCTCCACAGGGATTTCATAATGGAAGAGGCAAATGGATTGCGGTTTTTTTCATGTTCTGGTTGTAGCTCAAGATGGTTGATTGGTGTTTTTGGGAGGACAAATGTCAGATATAATGTATTTCAAAGTGTAGAGGGGAGTTGGCACAAATTATTTGTTTACATGTTCTAATACTGTCCCAAATTTTTGGAAGATGTCTCTTCTTGTTAATCCCTTAAGCCATGTTTACAACTTAGATTTCCGGAGAAAACTGAAGTAACAGGAGACATGGGAGTATCCTATGGTTTGAATTTGGGGCTCGAATACTTTATTGGGTATTTGGCTTGTATTTGTACTCTGTTTGCATCTTCAAAGCAAAAACGGGAAAAGCCTTTTCATGTAGCGCTCTATAGTAAGCAGCCAATCGTGTCTGCTTTTGCTAGCTCTGTGAAGTCCATAAGCACAAACTGCCATTTATGTGGTATCTCTTCTAATCTGAAGCAGGAGAGTACATGAATGATGACTTAGTAGCAACAGAGCTGTTAATGTAGTCTTTTTCCTTTTTGAACCTGCAAGTTCAAATGAGACCTGATCTGTGCTTCCAGTGAACTGAATTTTCTAAATTGATGTATGCATATCTCTTAGGAAGAGTACTGATGTACCATTTGAATTTTTTTTTGTCACTTGTTTAGGACAATGTGTGTGAAGTGCCTGGGAATCCCACCAGCTCTTTTTTTTTTCGTGGCTTGATCTTACTGCCTTTGTGCACTAGTTCATGGTTTTCTTTTCAAATATTTGCTTTTTGGTGTTGTTTAGGATGGCCAGTCACAAAAGAGTATCAAAAATGACTAATTTACAAACAGCCTGGAACTTCAATGCTATTTATCTACTCAGCAAATATTTACCTTTGGACTGTCTGAATTTCATCTCTTAAACAGCACTGTACCTGTTAGTGGCATTTAACAACTAAGCATTGTGTTCACATGATCACACAGTTGTTTTTCACTGGATTGTGTTTTGAAATTCAGGATGTCTATTGTTAATTATGGAATGTGATGTTGATGAAGGGGCTTGCCTTGACAGCTGTGAAGGTTGATGCTGATCTTTTCATTTATTAATTTAATCCAGTGAAAGGAGAAAACTTGTCCATCCTGTTACTTGTAACCCTTTCCAGGATGATGAGATCACTCTACTGCAGTTTCAGACTCTGGCTCTCCAACTCTGACTGCTAAGGACAGAATTAATGCTTATCATGATGACGGTCTAAGTGTTAAAAGCAACTGTCCGTTATCTTTTTTGAACATTACTAACAGGTTTAGACTGTAAACATTGCTTTACATCCCCCCCATATATGAAACTGAGTTATTAAAAAAAAGGAAGGTTGGGAGTAGGAACTGCTGCTTGGGTTCTTGGGAATGCTGGCAGTATGCTAGGCTCCAGGCAGTGCATGCTCTAAATTGAGGTTAAAAAAGGCAGTAGAAATTTCACCTCCTAGTTTTACCTTCCATTGTTGCACTGATCCACGGTGACAGCTTGGGTACAATTTTTCTTCTTGCCTCTGCATATCCCCATTTCAAATTCAGTTGGCTGACAGGGTGCTTGCCACCTAGTTCTTTGAGGAAACTTCTTCATAGTCAGTCCTTACGCTGAACAGGGTTGTGTAAACAAAGGGTGCTGTGATCCTTAGAGATGTTGTGGTACCTTCCTTCCATAGGGCTTGGTATCAGTTGAGCAATTAGTTTGCCAAACATGACTCTTCCTTAACTTTTGTAATGAAGCCTGATGTTAGCTTGCTGCCTTGAGTGTTGAGGGGTGTGTTCCCCTGACAACTTTACATGTGTGGCTGAGAGTGGGAACTTGCAGCACCAGTGGGAAAGCTGTATTGCTGAAGGTGCTTTGGCTTTTAATTCACAGACTGAAAAGTTCAGGTGTATCAGAAGGCCAGCCCTTCTTGATGACGGAGACTGTTATCCCTTGGAGCTTAGGGTAGTGATTTCGGACTCATGTCCCTTATTCTCCTTTCTTTCCCTCCACCTGACAATTCCTTGATAGTTCTAATAGCACAGTCATTTATATATCTATGCAACCATAGTAACAGTGCTTTTGATGACAGGAATTTAATTGGCTGAGGACAAAGAGGTGCTGTTAGGCAGCTGGGGCTGGGAGGTCTATTTCTGCTGTCTCGTGAAAAATATGAGCGGGGCTATGTTCTGAAAAATGAGTCGAGTAGGAGGGTGAAACTCAAAGACAATATTACTGCTTTGTTTTTGACAAGCTCCTGAAGCCCTCTCTGGGAAAACAGAGGGACCTTTTCTGTCACACCTGAGGCTTGAATTTGAATCTAGTTTTGTTGTCCTGTGTTGGTGATGCCAAGGAAAGATGGGCAGGAACACTTATCTGAAGGGTTTGCAGATGAAGACTGAGCATCATGGAATTGTCTAAAACATTCTAGATTTTTCATGAATCTTTTAGATTTAAGAGTTCTGGCTTCAAATGATATGGGTTTTGGCAGTATAAGAATACCACTTAAAAGGCATGATGTATTTAATTTCTTTGTCACCTTGGAATTAAATCAGACCAGGTATTGGTACTGCTATACATTTTCTGGTAGCAGTTCTTCAGACATTTCAATTGATGTGTAGCATCTTTTAAGGCAGATAGATTGGAGTTTTTGTGTTTGCAGCTGTGAGGATGAGAAGAACCCTTTAGTTCTTCAAATAGCAAAAGAGCTTTGTAAATTTCAACAGAAATCTTGGTACAAGTTGACTGCTGTATTGATTGTAACCTGCACGTCTTGTAGTTCCCAAATCTGTGGATGTCAATATTCATGTATTGTGAGATATCATGAACAGTAGCTTTTAGTTCCAAAAACTGTTGCTACAGTTGCTGAAAGCAATTGAAGAATTTATGTATACCTGATAGACAACTGACAATTTTGCTACTTTTTGGAATGATTAATACTGAACCTAAAGCCTTATGAATAAAGGAGGTTAATTAAACAAAATGAACAAAAAATATTCATGTGGGTTAGACGTAGAAATCTTGCTAACAGCTGTGAAGAACAATAGCATTGTGAAGGCCACAGGTTTTTATGAAAAACACTCCAAACCCATTAACTGATCCTATCTTCCAGGGTATTGCCATTTCTTTCCTATTTTTTTGCCCCATTCATCTTTCACTGCTGAAAAAATTTCCTTTGAATAAAAATCTGCCAAACATGTCTGCAGATCTAAAAGTGTGGCAGACTTATCACCCACATCTGGAGGGTTATAGAAGTTCCAGAAGGTTGTTTGTGTGCAAATGTCGACCTGAGTGTCTAAGCTTTGTGAAATCTGGACAAATATATTGTACTAGAAGACCTGTTTAGCTTTAAAAGCCTGTTCATGTGTAAAACGATAAGAGATCTTGGCTCTGCCTCATTTAGACTGATATCACAGAATAAAATGAGATTATTAAAAAAATAGGAGGATAAGAATAGTACAAACATCTGTAGTATGGTTCATAACTTGCCAAGTTGGGGTACGAGAGAGAAATTTAAATATTTAAGACACAAAAGTTTTGCGCTTTTTTTAGCACCTGTAGTCTGTTCACTTTTGCTTCTGGCAAGATGTGGAAAAGAAGGTTCTTTTGTGTAACTCTCCTGAGTGTTCATCTAAGTATATGTGTGTTTACATGGGTCACGAAGTCAATTAAATCTATTTAAGACCTGTAACAAATTACAGGTGGTAGAAGAGAAAAGTAACAAGCATTTTTAGGAATGTGTTTTTCTGTAGAACAGTGGTGGCTGGGTCTTCTGATGCAGTGGAAAGATGAACCGGCAACTGAGCTGATACTTTGAAGAAAAGAAAAAGGACTCTGAAGATGTTTGGGGATTTGTTTTCCTTTATGCACTTATCAAGATACACTGTAGACGAAACAATACAGAGATTCTTACACTCCAAAACAGACTCTTATTTTTCTTCAGTATTCAGAAGTCTTGCAAATAGTGCAAAACTGACATTTTTATCTCCAGCTTGCAACGAAGTGGGGAGGGTGCGATCAGAACACCTGTTTCTCAGTCAGTAGAAAGATGTTTCTTTTGTACTTCAGCTGCCTGGGTAAGTTGTGTGAGAGCAGTGAGACAGAAGAGTTGTGGAAGTAGACTCTTCAAAGATTTAATTGTTAAAAGATGTGGTTAATCTGTATTTAAAGCTCTTCATCAGTTCCTGAAGTAGTAAGTAATGCTATGAGTCTGAATATTTGCAAGAGAAATGAGGAAAAACCACAGGGTATAAGCCTTAAAGTAATGTTTAGTGTCATGGAAATCATGAGAAGGAAGCACATTGGGCCTGTGTACCCAAAGACTTAAGCCTTGTCCAAATTGAAGTTTATGATTGAGTTTAGGAATGAGGTAAGCTTGTTTTGCAGGTTCTCTGAGATTTTTTTTTTAACCAGCTTTTGGCCTTCTCCGCAGATACAAAACCAACATGACTGTATCTAAAACCTTCCCCCCTTTTTAGTCCTCTGTACAAATCATACCTTTCTTATCTACTTATATTATCTCTAGTATAACAGTAACTTGTTATTATACTGTCTCAAAGGTACGTGGTCATCTTAAAAGCAGGTCAGCTTAAAATCAACTGAAAAGCATGGTAAGACAATAGTCTCTGCATTTCAAGTGCTCTGTACTTTCTAGGGAGTTTAGTAGCTGCACTGTCTAATAGGCAGAATGCTGAAACTATTTTCTCTGTGTGAAAAGCTCACAAAGTTTTGCGAAGTTTCCATGCAAACCACTGCTGTAGTGGAACAGCTCATGTTGAATACCTTCAGACAGACAAGTGGGTAAAAATTAATTTCTTTCTCCTGGTCTCAGTTTATTTCATCGCTTGTAGCCTTGTGCTCGCTAGTGACAAGGGGGTAAGGTGCTGTGTTGCAGTGTGTTGCAATATCTGGATTCCATTAAATTTTAAACCTTCATTTAGAGGACTTTCTGAATGAGAAATTTAGTGGAAGGTGGGTGAGCATGAAAATGTCTAAGGTTCACCTTGTATAACTGTCCAAAAGTGAACTTTCACGTGGGATTACCGGCACAGCAGGTGCTGCTATTGTTGGGCTGCGATATATTGGGAGTTCTCCTCTGGTAAGTTTTGATTGTATCTGCTTGACCTGAATTAAAATGGCAAAGTTTTGTGGGAAGGTATTTTATGAAGAAACAAGTAGTTGTAGAAATAGTCCCTGCCATGCTTTCTCATCAAAAGCGTGACAATTTGTTAGAATTAGGAGGGAAACTGTGGTTCCTTTTGTGCCTCTTCCAAACCACTTTGCTGGGCCATGATTAAGCTCAGAAGTACAGGAAAGATGCTACTTTGCTTTTTGGGGTATATTATTCTTATCCAGCTGTTGATTTATGCCTTGAAGCCAATACAAGATTCTTAGTCTCTAATTATCTTTTCTACTGTGAGACACTTAAGAAAAGAGTGACTAAGTATGTGGGTGTGCGGAGCAGAAAATTAAGTGTCCCCTTGCTGAGAGGCTTTTGCAAAAACGTTTACCTGTCTTTGCACTGATGGTAAAACTGTATACTGTGTAATGGGGAAACAAGCAAAGCGTGTTCTGGGATTGTGTGTGTGCCCACTCAAGTTGTGTGCCTATGACTTCTGTGCAGTGCATGGACTTGGGATCTGTAGCTGGAAGTCATAAATATTGCGTGAGTTTTACGGGTTTGTATGTCCAACCTCAAAGGCTACTTTCTTACTGTTTCTTTGAGGATTTTATAAATACCTATCCCTAATTACTTTTTTTCTGGAAGTTTTGACTTGCTCTCCTTTCTATCAGAACTGTAAGAAAAAGTTTTTTGCCTCATCTTCTGAACAGGTAGCAAAAATGGTGGACAGTGCTAGGTGTGTGTGATGCCTCTCAAATGTTAAGTGGGTCCCCAAGACAGCTTATTGTGGTGCTCAGAAAGGTCTTGTTGAATAAGATGAAGTCCTTGAAGATCTTGGAGAAGCAGGTGGTCAAAATCAAGGTGGTTGAAAAAGTTAAATGAAATAAGATTGACTTTTTTTCTTTGCAGAGGAAACTGCAAACATCTTCGGCAAAAACTCTGGCCTCAAGGGGGAAGATGAAGTACCTCTTTTAAGAGTAAAAGTCATGCTAGAGGAATATGCCATGTTCACCTTAAAACCTGTGAACAGTCTTCCAAGAAAATAAACTAATTAAAAGCATACTTGGTGGGGAGTAAGGCAGGAGTTTTAGGTATTCAGACCCCTCGAAAGTGAACATGGGGGCTTGTTAGAGCCATTTATACGGATTTGTTGAAATGCTGTTTAGTGGCAGAGCATGTACTTCCCATCTGTCACTGAGGTATTTGCTCGCTGTGTTTCGTCCCCTGCCTGCTTTGGCTGTGTTTAGTCTTTCTTTGGAAGAATGAAGACAAGATTATAGATAAACTTTTAAACCCTTTCAGGTATTTTCTGTGTTAATACTCTGTGGTGGTTAAAGTAATCCTTTTTTTGGCATGGGGCTTAATTTATCAATTCAATACACTTGTTATTGTTCAAGGGATCCTTTCTGTAGTTGCGCTGTAAAACATAGGTAGATAAGAATACCTATATTTTTTCTGTGCAAGTGTAGAGTATGTCTAGAGAAGGAAAATGTCAATTTTTTTGAGAACCTAATGTAGAGTGAGACAGAGTATTGCTGAGAGAAGTTAAAGAATGCTTTTTGCACAGCAAAGGCAAGTCTTTTCTTCTAGGAGATAGCATCCTCCTTACAGTAGTTGAAATGGTTAAGGCCAGGTAAAAAGTCCTAAACAAACAAGTAGACTTCATGGAAAAATCCTATTGCTGTGTTCTGGTACTATGTTTTTCCCTTCAAAAAAGATATTACTGGCTGAGAACTATTGCTTTTTAGAATGAAAAAATGCAATTTGTTACTTTTTGATACTGTGTTCTTATTTCTGTGCCTTTGGGCAATGTGATGTGCAGATCTGTGTGCAGTGTGGTAGAAGCTGTGGTTGTGTATGTGTACCTGAATTGGTTTCTTTAACAGTTTAGGTCCTACCAGCAGTGAAGCCACAGCATTTTTAGTGCAGCCTGTGTGCTCAGACAAGTGTACCCAGTGTCCCAGGTGGGAGTGCGCTTTGTGCTAAAACTGTTGCCATGATTCCACAGCTAGTGGTACCCAGGCGAAGCAGATTAAAAGTAGCCTTGGAACATCTGCTCTTTTCACTGTGATCTGTTACCTGAAGGCAGAATCGGATCTATCTACAACTCGGAAGGAAAGCTTTCGCAAAAAAATGAAGCTATACAAGTGAGAATCGGGAACCCCGATGGGTCCCTGGAGCAGGTGGAGGCTGATGGAAAGGAAGAAGGCTAACTCCATGCAACAGATGATGTGCTGGGAGCGGGCTATTCACCCCCAGAACAGCGTGTTAAATGGGGACAGTGACATCTTGTGGGCTCAACATGCAACTCTCCACCAGATACTTTGTGTTGGCCACTTCATCCGTAGTAAGAGTTCGCTGTAACTGCTGTTTTGCCCTGCTGCTTAGAAGGGGGAATATAGGAACGTGCAGCAGTTAGGTGTATGAATGTTAGGCTCTATGAAACTGTTTTGGGATGGCATGATGAAACACTCTTTATAGGTGATGTGCAAGGTGACTTCTTTATTTCAGAAAATTCTTACGAAAGTGTCACGAAGTGAGGTTAGGAGGCTTCAAACCTGTTATGCTCATTGTAATACAGATACGGGCTTACTGTCTGCTGTTGCTTTCTCTTTGCACCCTTGAATATGAAGTATTAACCTGGTGTTTTCCTTGTGGCTTGAGTGTTTCATGGGGGCTTAGAAAAATCTAACTGCTTTTGTTTTCCTGTCTCATCTTGCAGCAGCCAGCAGAGCAGCCAGCAAAGCAGCCATGATGATGACTTATCCCTATTCGTGAGCGCTCGTATGTATACCGATGGGTAAGTGTGTGAGCAGCTGAACTGAGGGAATGTTGGAATCACTCAGGGAAAATAGATGGGCTGGACTCGAAGTCCTTATTTTCTCTGTGTTACTCAGAGTTGGGTAACAAGTGTGATTTTCATTGGTCTTAACGTCTAAACAGATTTCACCTATTTAAAAGTAGAGCTTGTGGGACAAATGCATCCAACTTCTGAAGTACCCTGCATTTTCTTTTGAGACTAATTCCTCAAAAGTGTATCTGGTGTAGATAGCTTCATCAAACTTGTTGTGTATTGATGGTTAGCAGCTCTGATCTGTAAAAATATGCAAGTAAAATTTCGTATGTGGTTCTTGTCGTCAGCGAAGACAATATTGAGCTTAACTTTTGTATTTCACTTCTGATGTGCTGTGACAATCCTGAGGTATATAGAGCTTGTGTAGCAGCTGGGTGAGACCTGCTATGAAGTTCCAGAAGAACCCTAAGTTTCTTGTACTTAAGGTTGATTAATGACTGCTTCAAACTGCAGTATAGGCACAAAAGCTGTTGAAAAATGAGTGCTTATTGTGCATGATTTATTATTGTTGCTTTGCTCAGGGCCACAAGATTGAGTTTTGCTGTACTTGCAGTTTATCTTTTGAGCCTTAATCTGCTTCATTTTCTTCTGCTGTGCATGAACTGTGAGCCCTGAGCTGCCACTGCCTTTCTATCCTGGGTCAGCTCCTGGAGGCTTGTTTCTGTCCTAAAATCCTAGGGTCCAGTGTTACGTCTGGAGTCTGGTTTCTGAACTGCCCGTTATTTTGTTACTGCTTTGTACAGTGGAGTTATGTTGCATTTTACTTAGCTTCTTTTGTGTCTGGGGGCTATAGTGAGCCCGCAGGAGGGCATATGCTGAGATTTGGGAACTGCCTCCTTTGTGCTGCTGTGCAGTGGATTACAAGAAGTGTCTGAATGTGGCGTCTTGCAATCTGCATGCTTGTATCTGGACACGATCCCTCAGTGTGTCTCAGTTCTATTAGTCAGCTATTCCATGTAAGCTGTTACTGACATCAGAGGTCTTCCATGCTAACCATGTAGCAGGGTAAATGCTTAGTGAACTTGAATTCCCTGCTAGGATATCAAAGGCAGATGGGTTGAGTAAGAACTGAGTGGCAGCCGAGTAGGCCTCTGAGGAATTCTCTCATCTGAGAGAACATCCTGACCTGAAGAGCTAATTAATATCTCAACAGAGTTTGGCTCAGAATTAACACTTGGTAGTTATAGTGAACCTTTTCCTCCATATGTTGGACTCCAATTACCAATCGCTCTGGTGCTGCAGAGCCTGGTGTAATTGACTGGTGGGGAGGGGTGTTAGCAATTGGGAAATAAAGAATCTGACAGCAAAGCAGATGGATACTTAGGTCATAACTCGACTTCGTCTGTGTAATGCGTGCTATTATACTATTTGGTCTGGGGTTACACAGGTTAAAGAGCATTGGGCTTCATTAACACTCAGATGGGGGATTTCTGGGCATAGCAAGAAGGGAAGAAGTTGGAAGTGCTTTCTGTTTCTGATGTTGACCTCATTGGAGCCTTCAGACTGGTGCTAAGAATATCTTCCTGGCCTAAAATGACCTGTATGACGGCTAGTGAATTGCCTTTGCTGCTTCATTTTTTTTTTTTTTTTTTTCCTT
>Ga0065711_1028591_pt1 | contig 40283 bp, 15 predicted proteins | sample Hoacrofraction12_FD_59098 | JGI IMG/M metagenome (GOLD analysis project Ga0065711, IMG submission 59098) | Hoatzin crop microbial communities from Cojedes, Venezuela - Epithelial fraction 12 v2 (version 2) | ecosystem: Host-associated > Birds > Digestive system > Esophagus > Crop | place... | reverse complement strand
TCTTAAGAGCTCTGTAGCCCTCACAGATATGGTGGCTATCACAGGCAGTGGTAACAGCTTTAAAAACCTCAGCATTAAGCATCACCTTGTGATAGCAGACCAGTTTTCCCCAACTGCCTTGATTTTTGGCACAGTTTCCCAAAAATACCTTTTCGTCAAGATTTATAAGCAAGTTTTAAAAGAAAAAAAACCAAAGAACCGCTGGGCTTTATCAACAGAGCAGGGACCTACCCTTCCCCACTTCCTCCAGCCTGAACCAGTTTACTGCTTTTAAATTCTTCTCCAACACCCCATCTCCATGCCGTAATTTGATCCTTCCAGTGACAATAAGAAAAGCAGTCTATGTTGCTGCAGAAGAAAAATAAACCAGCAATTAACAAGTTCCTATATGTTTCCTGTTGACATAATACGGCTCTTTCGCAGGGCAAAAGTCCGGAAGAAACTGATAGGCCTGGAAAAGATTTGCAATAAAAGCTATTTGAAATATCCACTGATACAACCAGACCTGTTGTTTCCTCCGTGAAAGATGTAAAAGGATGGATTCTAATGTGAATTTAAATGCTGTCAGGACTGGCTAGAGGTGGCAGCAGGGAGACCTTTCTATAGGTGACATCTGTGGGAAAGTTGTTCTGTATCACTTGTAGTAAGTAGGGACATTTCCCATTGCAACTACTTTATTTAAAAAAGACTATGTGCAAAGCGTATACGCTTCATAAATGTATTAGAAATGACTATTTTTTTAAACAGGGTAATAGTCAAGGGAGGTGTTGATTGGCTGCTGCTTATTTTTTAAGAGGTCTCAAGATAACATACTCATCTATCAGTCTTGTCACATCTCCAAGATAAAAAGCTATGCTTGATCTTCAGTGATAACTACTACTACACATTGCCATTTGGCTTGTATACTTGAATACCTAATTGAACAAAATCTAAACTGTGCTTGCTGTTATGTGGGATGTTATGTTCTAGGCCTTCAGTGATACCTATTACGGTTTACAGGTCTCAGAGCTTATTTTTTTCTGTTATTTATGGAGTCTTATCCGAACTGCTAGCTACTCTAAAAATTCTTTGTATAGGGGGTACTTTCCCCCTCGCCCCAGTCGCATTTGACATTTTTAATTTTAGTTTTCTCTCTGAGCAGAAAGTTAAATTGAGAAAGTGAGCTGTCATTTCAAGAGAGGGCATGAGCTGCAAGGGGAGCTTAGACAGCTCCCTTCCTCTTTAGGTAAGGCCATAGGAACAGACTGTATAGGAGAAGACCACAGTCCAACTGTCTCTGACGCTAGGCAGCTCTAGCAAGGCACTGATGAAACAGCTAACTCAGCGCATTAAGAGTTGTCTCTAGTCCCACTCCTGCCATTAGTTTTCTGGATAACCTTTCTATCACACTATACCGTGATTCCTCATTTAATAAGGGATTAGCATCGCCAGTCTTTTTTGTGAAAAACTTAAAGAGGAAAAGTCTGTAGAAGATTCAGGTACAATCTTTTTGATACAATATCCTTAGCAGAAGATACTAAAAAACTCTATCATTGGAAATGTAGTTAGTGTTAAAATTCCTGGCTTGTCTTAGTTTGATTTTGGATAGTTACAGTCATGAACAAAGTTTGACATAATTCCAGAAATTTTAAGGATGTATCAGAGTAGTTGCAATGTTGGTTTGTGTTGTCCAATTTTTTTTCTAAACTATTAACTGAAGAACCAGCAAGTCATATAAAACCACCCAAAGTTCAAAAGAGCTCCAAAGTTTCTTTCCGATTCTCACTTTAAGATCAGATGACCCATGCAAAAATGTTTGGCTTAGTCAACTTATTTTTAGAAATTAAAAACCAATACTGCTGGGACAAAATTTGATGTGCACACATCTTATAGAGTAACGGCGCAAGTTCTGGTCAAAAAGACTGAAGCCCATGCTTGAAAATGTGCTTCAAAACTTCGCCAAACTTGGCCTAATCAACTGAGAGAAATTTAATCTAAACTAACAGGCTGTTCCCCACTGGTTTCAGCAGGAGTTGGGTCAGAGGCCCTAGGTAACTCAGGCTCCATCTCCCCATACAGCTATGGGGTCCCACAGAGTTGGGGTTGGCCTCAGGTCTGTTTGCTCCAGAACTATAACTTCATGCATCCACATTAAATTTCCCTTCTCATCCACTTAAACTTTATGCTTCAGTTTTTCATTAAAGTCTTAAGCTTTAGCTTTCAGATACACATTTGTGGACTGACAACTCTAGGCAAAGAAGCTGCAAGCCCAAGGACAGTCACCACATTTAGCATCGAAACTTTTCTGAAGACATTACTTCTTCTTGTGGTTGCACAACAGTAAGTACTGTAACTTCAGGATTGTTTTTTAATGTTTCCAAGGATCTTTTATTCCACTAGTTGTTGGCTATATTTAATATACATTACACCAGCAGTTTCTCCTCTTGCAGTTTGCTTGGGACTATTATTAACAAAGCTTTAACGTACACAAAATTATTCCTCAGATGTCCACGCCAAGTTTGCAGACTGTACATTAAGAAGTTTAAGTAAACTGCTGGCAAGAAAAGGCTGGCTAAATTAAAAATTGGAAAAAGATTAACTTCCCATATTCCAGTTCCAAAAATGGTGGAAAAGATTTCATTCACATTTCCCAGGACACTACTGAAGAGAATGGTTTCAAATCAAAATGATTGCTTAACCTTAACTGTAGAGTTGCTACATGAACAAGCTATAATTATCAAATTAAAGGGGTAAAATTTAGGAAAAGTGTGGGTTGAACCATCCCAGGATATATGGTCAGTCCTATGATGTGAAGTGGGATATGGAAAAGGAATAACATAATAATAACATACATTTTTAGTATCTTTCATCCACAAGAATTTGTAAATGCTTCCCAGACTAAACATGAAAGTCCAGATTCTGATTTCTGCTTCCCTGGTGTAAGTCCAAAGTGAATTGACTGAAGTTATCAGAGTCAACTCTTCACTTACCAAACTGCAATTGAGATCAGAGGTTTGGCCCTATTGTAAGTATACAATAATGGGTTTCATTTGTGCACTGGTTTCATTCAAACAGCTATAATTTGAAGCAAATTCATTTTCCAGCATTGGGAGAACTAGAACTGATAAGTCTGGCACTCAAATATATACAGCAAGAAAGAAGAAAAAGTAGTAATGCAGCTTTTTAACATTCATCCAGAGATGTAAAACAGGCAAGTATCCCTGTGAGTATAAAATATTATTGCTTTAATTCAGATCAGTATAAAACCTCTCCAAGAAAACACTAAAGTGAGAGTGGGAGGAGCAGAAAAAAATATATTAAAGCACATGAATTTAAACTACAAAGACACTGCCTGTCCAGTCCACTTACAAACTCTTTTTTGACAAGAAAATAACCTTTTTATGCAGCATCCCTCATTCCCAGCCACACCTAGAACCCTTCTGAAGTGTATGCAGACCTAGTGTCCTAAGCTCTACAATCACTGCCTCTGTAATTTTATTGTACTGTGAGAATTAGAAGCAAGAGATCCTCCATGACTATGATTCATTGGCTTGGAAAGACATTGCAGCAGATTTTCAAGCTTTTTTTAAAAAGAAAAAAAGCCTAAGCCCTATCCTAAAGTTTTGCTTTACGGACCTGAGCTGGTGTCTGCTGAAGTTCACAAGAGTTTCTCTGGTAATTCCACTAAGGCTTAGACTGGGGTTTTCTATGCCCATAGAGCTGAAGCAGATTTTTTTTTTTTTTAGCCTTCTTCATGAGAAGAAAGCTGGCAGACCATTTTCATACACTCTGCAAAAATGCTCCCTCAACCTTTTTTCCAGGGCAAAGACCAAGGGTCAAAGATCTGTCATGGAGAGGAACATCTCTACTTTTGTCTGCTTTTGCACAAAATTGTACCCTTCCTAATCCAACTGTGTGTCAGCAAATAACTTAAAACTTCCCAGGAGAGCATTTATCTGATCTCAGGTCAGTAAGAGTGGCTTTAGACCTTAAACTGCTGGTACGTAAAGAGCAACAAATCCTGCAGTTTTTTTCAGCAGTAGGGTCAGAAAGCAAGCATAAACCTGGAGAAAAAAGTTATAAAAAGTTCACTTTGAATGATGAACATTAAACTATCTGCTGTTATTTAAATAAACAGGGTTTGCACACACCATTGATCAAGATTGAAAAAGTCTTCTTGTATTTCTGGGCTTCTGATTTCAGACAACCAAGGGTCACCACCAACTCAAGTCGCATCTAGTAAGTGAGCTTGCCAGTTCTTGGCCTTCTGGAATCTGTACATTTTTAAAAAAATGTGATGCTGCAAATTAATGACACTACCAGTCCAAAGTTCAGTAGCCTAAGATTTAAATTAGTTACAGTCAAAAAAGGAGACAGTGGTAACTGACACAAGTCCTTTAGCAGTTTTCCACATCTGATACAAAAATCCTCATGTAATTAATATCCAGAGAGCAATTCTCTGGCTGCTTTACTATACAACAAAGTCCTGAAACAAAGACTGTGAAATCAAGAAAAATACTGTGATTTATATACATGCTGTCATGGTGACAGCTAAAATTGAATAAAATTAGTCCTTCATGATGATTTTGTAATGACTAATGTTAATTAAGATATAATTTCTTTTTACTGATTTAGGGAGGCCCCTTATAACCTATCCATTAAATACATGCTTGCCAACTAAAACTACACAGAAATACAGAGGAATGAGACTTTTAGGCAAGCCTTTCTCTGTCTGGCCCCTGCATTCTTTCCCATCTGGACCAAATACACACTCCAAGAGTGCATTTTATTTAAGAAATAAAATTCTATAACAGTCAGTTCAGCAGTAACCTTGCTTCATCACTCAGCATGGGAATACTTGCTCAAGCAGGGACCAGTGCCTGAGCATCTCTACTCCTCCAAAGAAAGAAGGGACAAGTTTTAGCTTCTACCATTCTTTCAAAAGGATTTTACCTACCTCAACTTTCTTGCTAGTCTCTACCAGCCCCCAGGTAGGAGCACATAGCAGCCCTAAGGAAGGAGGGAGGGGAGGCATGGCTGGGCTGTGGCTCTGCTAACCAGACACAACCCTCTGGCTGCTGCTGGCTCACAGCTTGGCTTCCAATCCTTCACCCCTGAATGAGGCTAAAAACAATTGCTTTCTTGAGCAATGTACCCTGCAAAAGCAGCCTTTCATTTCTGAGCAAAAAAAAACCCCACCTGCTGCTGTTTGCTGTGTGCAGAAACACAGGACTTCCCATATGCTCTCCATAAAAATACAGGATTGCAGCAGGGAGGAATGTTTGAATTGTATAGTTTTGGGTTTTTTCTCCTTTTAATGAAACAATTCTGACAAGTCCTAAATATTCTCAAATCAAAAAGAGTTAACACTAGAAACAGGTAGGTTCTGATTTTTTAAGTTAAATCTGGTGTTCCCACTGAATTCAATTATCTGCCCTTCCCTCAAGCCAGACCTTCCCCTTGATGCAGAGCCTAGAGCTGCTCTGAGCAGTTAGGAGAATTTTCAGAGTGTGTAAAAATGTCACTGCTCTCTTGTTCATTTCTGCAACAAATATAGCAAGCTGGATTTTTAGCTACAACCATTTCTAAATAGAGCAAAGGATCTCAGACTCAAGTGCAAATGGCAAGGTTGCAATCTGACAGAAAGGGATCTGGATAGAGCCGTCTCCTGCACCTCAAAAGCACATGCTTTCAGCACATACAAAGGCAAACAAGCACCCCATGCACTTGTTTCCTTCCCTGGCTCAGGTCATCATCACGAGTAGCAAAAGTGAACAACAGATTCTAGCACCTCCCTAACGGTGTCCACCTGTCTTTGTTGCATGCAAAATGGAAAGGAAAATATTCCCCAGCACCCTTGTCAGTAACAATGATAAAAGACATCGATGCACTCTCATCATCAAAACCCTTCTAAGTATTTCTAGAGTACCTGGGCTATTTGTACAAAATGAACAAAAATGTAGCTGTTATGCCCACTGCTCTTACCTGGGTATGGGAGTGATCTATGGATAAAAGATGGTTTTGGTACAAGCCCTTATCACCTTGAAGCAGACTCTTAACTTAAAGATGGAAAATCTATTTCAGGTGAATTCAAGAATGGTTTATATATCCATTTTAAGGGGAATTATTTCTTCACTCTGCATCTCAGCACTCTCTTCCCAAAAAGCATTCTGAAACTCAGACACATATATTAAGTTAAGACTTCTTCTTCAGAGATCTCTCCTACTAGGTTACACATACACAGTTATTTCAGCAGAACCACTTACTTAAAAGTACCAGGAAGCACGGCTGCCACTGCAAAGTCCTAGATAAATAAACAGCAAAATTGCTTTTTGGGTTATTAAGGGATAATTAAAACCTTCTAGAGAACATCAGTTACTCTTTCTGATACTGTTAACGTTGGCTTTGCTCTGTGTTTCCCCTGAGTTTCTGTAAAAAAACAGATGGATCTGACCCATCTTTGAGAGCTATTCACCCTCGCATGCAGGAAGCCAGTCCAAGCCTTGAGAAGAAGAGAAGCACAGAAGAGGGTAGAAGGCATGTGGGGATCTATATAGCTTGTAAAAGCCTAATGAAAGTTCATCAGCTTATTAAACACTCAGGACCTGAAGGGCTGCCTCTGAAGTGACCCAGAGAACTCCCACATCCTTGAACAATGTGGAGCTTTGTCCCCACCTACAATCAGTTGGTGTTTATTATTTTCTCCTTCTAATGTCTGTGGACTCTCAGCACTGTAACTGTTTGCAGATCACTATGGAAATGAGGGCTGTGTAGTCTTCTAACCCCAGCAGAGAATCTGGAGTACCCTTTTTTGCATTTATAGTCCTATATTGGGAGGTCTTCAGGGAAATCGGTGAAGATGCCTGTGTCTAATTTACCCTTCATAACACCACCACCTGCCTGTTGCAAGTCCTACTTCACATTTGAGAAGTGTTTGAGATAGCCAAATAAAGGAAGTACTAGAACTACAAAAATAACTTAGTCAATAGGGTATCAAACCAAAGACTGGGTACTCTTTGGTGTAAGAGCCAGCGATACATTTTCCTTGTGATGCACTGAAGAGCTGAAACTCAAATCTAGTGCATCAAGTCAGGAAAATGGTCTTAAATTGGGATATTAGCTATACCAAACAGATGCTTTTACAGCTGGCTGCAAGGAAAAGCTGAGATGTGCTCTGTCAGTATGGAGATTTGCATTGTCCATTTATAATTATATTCCCTTACTCAGGCTACAATCTCAATCAAATGGGAATTTCCATAGTTTTTACAGTGCATGGGTCATATTAATTTCCTTGACAAACTAGGTTTTTTGTGTGAGTTTACCTTCAGGACCTAAACATAATTTTTGTGAGGAGAGATAAAGGACTATATTTCTATGGAAGGAGGAGGCGCAGAAGCTCAGCAGTGGGACAGAGGAAGCATCACTTGCCCATGGCTGTGTCTGTAAGACATTCCGGTGAGGTTTTCTTTTTGAGTGCTGTGCTGCCTCAGAAGGGACTGCAATGTTTCTTAGTGTACACAAATGTTGCACATTTTCCTACATGCTGAATGGTGTTGGATTTGCCCAGAGCAATGGCTAAGGGGGCCTAAATCTTTGGCGAGAGTTTTGTCACGGTCTTTCCTTTCATGTCAGACTTGCTATTAACATTTTCTTCTTTTTGGAAATGACTTGGTGAAAGGAGGGAAGAGTGCCACACCACATCTCAGGCCCACGGGTAACTAAAACACATCTTATGTCATTGGCAAAAACCCCATCAATGTTTTTTTCTTCAACGTAAATTCCACGCTGTGAAAGCCTACTGCTCCCCTTCACCTCCTCTGTCCTCTGCTTTTTTCCTGACGAATCCAGTGATATGACAGTTCTTAAATAAATCAGCCCCTGGCTGTGTTTTATGATGTCATGGTGAGCACAGGCCTGACCCTTAGTAATCAGCATCTCAGTACACCGGGAAGCTTCCTGCTTTAACCGCTCTAGCAGCCAAGCAAACTTGCCTACACTGCAGAAATGATGTGAATTACCTCACCTCTGTGTATCGTAATAACCCTTACCACACATTATGCCAAATGTTCAGCACTGAGCTGCAAGGAGCCAAAATGCAGACAAAACCCCAATAATGTCTAAAACAGAGTTCAAGTGAAGCTGGGTCCATGCCAGGCTGCGGAGATCGTTCTTCATGTCAGCCTCAGATCTGACTCTTGTGTATATGAACTAACGAAAGGGGCAGGGAATAAAACAGCATTTGAGTTATTCTCACAGAGCAGGTACTTAATAATATCCACATTTCCAGCATTTGAACTTTATGCTTTTATTAAGCAAAAAACCACTCCCACCAAATATCCCTCAGTTGCAGTAAAGGCTGTGAGCATGATTTTATTTCAGCCTGTGAACAAAGCCATATGGATTTTATCTGAGGGATTTGGGGGTTTTGATTCTTATAAAAGTCATGATGTCAAACAAAACTTCAGATCAGTCCCAAAACACATGCAATATGACAGCCGACAATGGAAGTGACACAACGACATTCTTCAGCCCAGCAACACCTTCAGGCTCAGCAAGGAACTGAGCACAAATGTGGACGGGCTTCAGCTTTCCAAACCTGAACGAGAGGCGGCATCTGACACTTGAATGATGCCATCCCACAGCTGGGGATGCATTTTGACAAACACGTTTCTCATGGCCAGAAGCCATTCTCAAACTTCTTAGAAGGTTTGCTATTCTTGAAGAAATTGTAATCCCATGCTCCCTGTCACACAGCCTTTCCTACTTATGAATATGCCTCCATATCCTCAACCGTAACCTGCAGCATGCACTTTATAATGCCCATAATTTTTGCATGGTGAACAGCCCAAAGTACAGCAATGTTAACAGGGATGTTCCTCAGAGGGCCTGGGCTGGTAATCAGTGAGCATCTCTAGTGCTTTCCAGTTGCTTCCTTGACACTAATCCAGAACGAAAGGAAGCCTGCTCCGATGTGCCAGATGCTTCAAAAACCAGGTCTTCAAGATCTACGAGAAATGTCTCTTAAGTTCTGGCTACATCCAGTGGGAGGGTAACTGGTAAACCAAAGCACAACATCAAAACAATTTCTAAACAGAGCAAAACGACTACCTGTTTTTGTATCTTGTGAGAAGTTACTTAGAAACACAACAACACATTTAGGGTTAGTATGCATTCAAAACAAAATTCAGGATATGAAACAAGATCTAGGCTTATTGGCTATGTGCTTTCCTATTCAGCCCAGCCAAAAAGACAAAAAAAGGCCTGTTTACTTTTAATGCCAAAAAAATTACTAAAACATTTATAACAGCCGGTCATACTACTGAACAAACCACTCAATTAATCAGCTAACTACCGTATGTTTGAAAGAGACGATGCAAGTTTCCATTCCCAATAAAGTGCAAAATATTGATTAGTTCCGGGACAACACATGAATAAATTATTCGCATTCATACTTAGGCTTTGCAATGTCCAGAAATTCTAGGTACTTTTCACACATCATTTATCAATATTCTTTCTTTCATTTCTCTTTGCTTTTACCCCAGCTTTTTTAAAATGATGGCCAAAATAAACAGAATATTTCCGTATCGTTCTCTCTCTCACTTCCTGCTTATGAAAGAATTTTCACTCATGGCCTCTTGCACTTCTTGGAATCAAATTTCTTCCAGAAATCTGAAGCACTGTTTTCCCCAGCAGCTAGAATGCAGCATTTTAATTACGAGTATTATTACAATCTCCCTTTCACTCCCCCATCCCCCATTCCTCCTTCTCTGTTCTAATGGTCAGTCCCTCCCAAACCAGCTGTTAGAGGCAAACCTACAAATTTACTGCTTGCTTCTTTAGTATAATGCCCTCTCAACACTGCTTTATGAATGCTGGTCTCTCAAAAAATAGAAAAAAAAAGTAAAAGCCTCTGAAGTTTGTGACGTAGCTCTTCTATGTGGTCTATTTTTAGGTGCACTTTATAGGTTGTGAAAGGCTTAATCTATCCCCGCACGCTGAGCGCCAGAGCTTGCGGCAGCGGCTTCCCCCAACACAGCTAACGAATACGAGGGGTCGGGGATCTCTGTGCTCACGGCAGTCTTAGCCGGGCTGCAGCATCCCACGCTGCAGCCACCAGCAAAGGCCATGCGGGTGACACAGTGCACGTGGGTCCCCTAGACACAGATGATGTCACTGCTGCTTATAGTAAACAGGTAATTCTGTGATTGACTTCCAGAACTGCTTATAGTAGTTGAAAGAGATTTCATGGGGAAGTGTGAGTTTCCCACACGATAAAAAGATTCGAAGGATTGCGGGGGGAGAATTCCTTACGAGGGCAACGGAACTCTGCTTCCAGAGGCATTGCAAACTAAGCCGTCGAAACCGTCCGAGAACTGTCTTCAGATTGAACTTCTTGCCAAGGAAGGACTCAGATAACACTGTCCATATGAGAAAGCATTCCAAGCAATATCCCATCACATTTTAAGTTAAAAACATAGATTTTATTTTTCGATAGTGCTGACAACTGATGTATTTTATCTAAGAGAACCGTCCAGGATGAAACTGAAGGAGACCACAGAAATAATGTTTACTCTAATGCCTAGTAATGCATATGAACAAATCTGTCTCTTGTGATTATCTAATTTCCTGGACCTTCTTTCTGTTGTATGAGCACGCTTGTGAGCTGATACGTATATTTATGTACATACACATATAAAAATAAATATATATTTATATATATGCCTTTGGAGCAGACCATTCCAAAATAAATCTGAGAATGACAGTAACACAGTACTTACTCTCAGTTGCACTCCATGAAAGGCTCGGAAGAGTTGAATACAGAATTTTTTTCATCTGGCACATTGCAAGTAAGACATGTAAACTCAATTCCTTAGGAAGATTCTACAGAGCTGGAACTAACAAGGTGAATGCATTCAGTCATGCAAAGGTGTTTCTTAACCTGCCACAGCTTTTCTGGAGTTATTTTTCTACTCATTATGTTCTTTACAAGAATGTCACAGTCCCCATAACTTAAAAGCTTGAGGTTAGATAGAGGAAGGCTGATAAAAATATTGGGTGCCTTGCACAGGAATGTTACATGAAACTTGCACCAAATATGAAAAATAAAGTGATTTCTGATAGTGCAGAGTATATACTTCTCACAATAATGTCTTGACTAAACCTCTTCAGCGTCCTTTACTACAGCAGTTAGAATGTGCCATTTGATGGACATTTTAATAAAAACATTTTAACAAACTAATAATCCCAGCACCTAGTATTATTTTTAGAGTGTCACAGTACTGCATTAGTACGGCAGACAGGACAGAGACAGAGAAAGCAAAGTACGTATATTTAATACTGTTTGAATTCAGGTGTTTGAATTTGCCAGTGACTAAACACTGTGAAAAGAAAAAAAAAAGAGTTCAGATGTCCTTTACCTTTGGGGGAATTCTAGTTGTGTTTCATCTTCTGTATGCTCACAAAGAAAGTTATTTTCTGTGAAGATCTGTAGAACTTATATCTTGGGCCAACAGCAGAAGTTGGCTTACTAAATAAACTGAATTGAATGCATAGAAAGCAGAGAAGCAGAGATACTTTATAAGCACATAAATCATCCAGCCAAACAAGCAAAATGGAGTTATGATGAATCACAAAACTTGGATAAGCAAATTTAGAGTAGCAAGTACAAACTGTCTACGTGTAGTTCCCAGATCAAATATGTTTGAAAACCTCACAAACATGAGAATTAAAAGTGTCAAAAGTAGGATTATAAAGACACTGTTCAAGAGCCAAGAAAAAGGGCGCATTGAATAAACAGTTTGCAGAAATTATTATGAGCAGCTTTAGCCCAAGACATGCTTTAGGATGGTGGTTGTCCTTTCAAGAGAGAGCAAGGATGCTAGAAGATTTTGTCAGCTTGCCTGATATTGTTGAACCAATGAGCACACTTCTAAGCACAAAATCCCTTCTTGGGGTTTGGAAAAAAAAAAAAGAAAAAATGTCAAGTGAAATACGGTTTGGGAATAATTGCTCCAAAGCTTCACTTACTTATGTTGCTCACTTAAAGCAGGGCTTGTAAACCTGATAGCTTATCCTTTTTCCCATCCACATACAAGCTATTTCTTCCTCCTTACCAGTACTGTGTGCTCAGCCCTTCACAGAACTCCAACAACAGGCTACTATTGCTTTAAGGGCAGTGATGTTGAGAAAGAAACTCAGCATTTTAAAAGTCTGGAAGGGTTTTCCACAAGCAACTGTCCTTCAAGGTTTGGGTTTGAGTCACTTTGTTTCATGATGAAACAACTTCAGCCCAGAGAGTCAAAACACTAGCCAGCCTGGCCAAGTAAATCCAGGTCATCTAAGAAAATGATGACGCAATCTTGAACAAAGACCATACATCCCTAAACAAAATTGAAGAACAAATATGAATTACGAAGATGAGATTAATATCTTTGATGGTGAATAGGAATTAAATTGGCTGTACCTGACAGCTGCAGGATGAAACCCAGTCGTGTTCTACCTGTACAACTGACTTATGGCTGCGTCTTAAAGAGCAGGCAACCCACTCCTCCTCGCACTGTCTGCGCAGCTCTCTGACACTAGGAGAAGCACCCACTGACAGTCAGGGCGATGTGCATCACTTCCCTTTTGATTTACTGATTCAGAGAAATCCATTTTCATATTCAGAAACTAATTTTCACGTGAAATAAAGACAAAGCTGTATTGGAGATTTCATAGCTGTGTGAGTCAGATCACAAAACCCTAGCTTGATTAGATTAGATTTTATTTTCTCCTGGAGTAATTTCTCCTACACTATTTTAGCAAGGCTGATAAAATCTGTAGCTACTTCTTCACCACATGTAGACACATTGCTGAATTAAAGAAGACAATTTGTTTTTTAAAGGTGGTGGCCCTAGATGTGCTCATTATCTTCCATAATTTTACATGACCATAAATTCCCATCCCTCATCTTTTCATTTTGGTGCTTTTCCCCAGTGTTGCAGCCATCTATCGTACATTGCTTTCTCTTTCTAGTGGTTGATCTTGCAAATGCTTTCTCATACAAGGAATTCCAGTGACTTCAATGGGAGTCCTCTTATAAATAAGGTTTTTCAGTATTGGGCCCTAAGCTGCACATTTTTTGAAACAGGAAATCCTCTTTATCTGTTTTGTAAAAGATGATAAATAACAGCCCCAAGGGAGACAACTCGCAAGAAGTAGATGGCTTAACAAAACTCGCATCTGGCATACACATACAATTAGGTTTCTTTAGACTCCATATTTTTTTCTTTTTTTTCCAGGGAAGGGAGGAAGAATGAAGCTTCAGAGGTGGGAAAAGTTATAAATGACATTCCATGTAAAATGCTTCTTAAAGTAGATTTTTTTCCCCCTCTAGAATTCTTTCCCTCATCAGTAAGTGGCTGGTTTTTAGACACATTTCTTTAACACTAGGATCATACAGAACCATTCCCTTTTTTTTAATGGTATAACATAAATAGTCTCAATGTAGAAAGCCTGAGGACAGGCTCTGCATATGATTTCCTGACCTCCTCCTGCAGCCCCAGACAGCATGAGAGTGGTCTTCCAAGGATGTGTCCCGTGCCACCAGCACTGTCACTGCACATGAGCCAAAAGCCTGAGGTGTCCTGACAGCTGCCAACACTGAAAATGTACAAACGTAGTTAATGATCTTAGCAGAGACTCAATTCTGGGGCCTTGTGTGTCAACTGTTTTCACATTTACCCTCTTCTTTGAAATGACAAGGGTTATAAACTTTAAGGGGAAGGTTGGGGTTTTTTTAATGAAAGCTTCTTTTTTTTTGTTTTGTTTTGTTTTGTTTTGTTTTTCTTTGAGTAGCCAAACTGGGGCTCTCAGGAGAGACAGTAAGTCTCAGGTAATTTCACATGTACCTAAATTACACTCAGGTATAATTATACTTATACTGTGCTCAGTGCTTCACTGGGCTGGGGTACCTGTCACCCCAGCACAGTTCTGCCACTAGCCCCAGAAAAAGAGGGAAGAAAAGGAGGGACAACCACATGAGCCCCCTCCCAGTGTTCTTGCGGTGTGTGCAGCGTAGCCAAACCAGGAACTGCTCCAATGATGGGCTAATTTGTCCCGTTTTATTCAATTAAGGTTATTTGCATATCTGAGGTTAATCTTTTTTCCTGTTATTCTAGCAGCAAATGCTCACCAAGGGACAGTGCTGATACACTGAGTGGAAAATCATATGTTTGTGTATGCTCATCACTGAAGTCAATCACAATAAAAGATATGACAGATTATGTGATTCCTTCTCAAAACTGAATCCTGTGATGCTTATGCAGAGCATAAGTATACTTACGCCTTTAATGCAACAAGCCTGCTTTCTATTTACATTCACGAGTGAAACATTGCCCTGGCATTACACAGAGTAAAGTGTGCAAATTCTAAACCCTTCCATAGTCCCTGGATATGAGAGTGCATTCATATGTTTGTGTTTAACATGAACAAATTTATGATCTGATGTGGATTCCTCTGAGTACAGACGTATTCCAACTATTCGCTGAGTCCTAATTTTGAAGGAACAAATGTGAGTGCTTTAGGGGGAAAAGAAGAATTATTTTCTATTTATTTTAAAGGTTTTCAGTGCAGAGCAAGTTCTTTTTTTTATGGGGGTGTAGCTTGGGGGCTGTCTGTGACAGTTTAAAGGATACAGGTAGTGAGAACCAGCACATTAGTAGAAAGTCAAGACAAGGAAAGTAAGTCAACTGCCTCCAGATCTATTGGTTCATTTTTGTAATTGCAGATAGTCCAGGTTTTATGAACACCGCAAATAGAAACATACACTAAAAAGTCATCTTTTGCTGTTGACACTGCCAACAGTTGCATAATGTAACCTGCAGAAATCCACAGCTTGACCCTCAAAATCGTTTCAGACAAAAATGGCATGTTTTGTGATTAGGGCTTCTGTAGGAAGGCAGAGAGGGAAAACCAAAAAGCAATCGCGTCTCTTGCATGTAGCCATGTGTCTGTCTGCTGAAGAATTTTCCCATAGCTTCCAGAACCCCTCCAGATATGAATTCAGCTCTTGCTCTCAGTTGTGTACAGGTGCCTGCAGCCCAACAAGGATGTGAACCCAGCAGCAGCAACTATGCCTCGCTATGCTCACGGTGCCTTTCCCCCAGGTTGTTTCTCTCGAAGATACATGCAGGTAGACAAGGGCACCCCAGCTTTCCCAGTGCCTAGTTAAGCCAATCTTAAAGCCTTTCCACGCTGATAGTGTGACCTAGAGGGCTCACTGCAGATCCCAGAACATGCATTTCAGTATGCTGCTTGTGGTTCAAGTTAGAGACAACTACATTAGAATAGGATATATTTTAGGCTCCGGATCAAAGTTTACATTTGAGGCCAAATCAAGGCAACAGTCTGATGTTTCAGTGATCATGAGAAAGGTCCTGATACGCTCTCAGTTTCCACAGTGCCAGTAATCTCACAGATCAATCTGATTTTCCTGAAACTTTTGCCATCTTGAAAAGTAGGAAATGGAGAAGGGCAGCTATTTGCGTAGTTTTAAATCTGCTCTGGAACAAGACTCATTGGAACAGAATTGAAAAAAACATCTGAATCCAAACACTTCTTTAAATCTAATGGGGACTGTATTCCTGGTTTTTATTTTGTCCTATTTCTCGCGCATGCAAATACATATTTTTCAATAATCAGTCATCTGCATCAAACTTACATGTCCCAGTGTTTTTTCTTTCGGTGTAGTTGGCCAAATCCCCATTGATTTCAGTTGGAGGAGAGTCAGAACTAATGTGTGTTACCAAAAACACACAAACTTGTATTCTGGCTGGCAGTTATTTAAAGATCTATGGAGCTTTCAACAATTAAAAGCATAAAACCTGTCTTTGACATGACTTAATTTGCTTGCATGTCAGAGAAAAAATTACTTCATACCATGTGTCTTCCTGAAATACTCTTAAATGTTCTGTCTGCTGATTAACAGTTGTGTCCTTCTTCCACATGCAGTCCAGCACCTTCTTCCTAAGGTCTCCTCTTGGAAGCAGACACCTCAAATCAACTAACTGAACCAGACATAACTGAATTTTTTGCTGTCCCTGATTATTGTCCTTATTGAAATCAGAGGATATGCTGCTTTCAGGGAGACAAATTATGAGCAGGAATACTGAATTTTATGATCTAGGAAAGAAAGGTCAGATGCTGCTTTCAACAAAGTCAAGGTGGCGAGGTTTTTTCTTAGATGGAGCAACAGAGGGCTAAGATCATCTGATGAAACAGAGTGCCCTTGCCACCAGGCCTTTGAAACACATGTAAATAGAAAGCAGGCCACTTTGCAGGAGGAGTCCAGCCCTGTTACTGAGAGACAGCACTATAGCAGCAGCTATATGAACCAGATTCAGTTCAGCCAAACCCCTACTACAGCAAACGCTACTAAAGATGCGCATTTCTCTGTTTGCCAGAGGTAGAAACCCAGAACAGCTGCAAACCACTGACTCTTTCAGTCAATTAAAAATTAAACTCCTGGGCATTGGTTTAATGGTGACCAAGAGGAAGGACCACTCTGGCAGCGAAAGATGGCTGACACTCTGACAACTGCCCTGTAGAGAATTTTAAATTAACTAACGGTTAAAATTAAGGTGAATGCAGGCTAGGAAATTCCAGAAAAGCAGTTACCTGGAGGCAATGGTGAGTTTTGCTAGAGGTTTTCAGGCTGTGTGCCTAATGCCCATGGAGACTAATGAGAGATAGTAGCCAGAGTATAGATGTCCATTTATTTTTTACAAAGAAAAGAGTTTGATCCCTTTTTAAAAGCCAAGCTCACATCATCTGGAAGACAGGGCTTTTATTTTTAGAGGTAACACACTTTATGTTTCTGGCAGCAGATCCAAGGTAAGAATTTTTCAAGCTCCTTTGTGTTTCAGCTTTTTAACTTCAATTCACTTTGCTACTCTCAGAACATAGCCTTTATGCGTACCACAAAATCTCGAATTACCTACAGCTTTGATACATATGTTACCAGATAAATCACTGCAAATACATACATATATTTGTGTATTACTCTTCCCTAAGGAAATCAGCCCGTGCGATCACACATTTTATCTCCTTCTAACTTTTGAAACCTTTCCCAAATGTCAATCACATTTGACAAAGGATTACAGGTCACAGAGATAACTAAGTTCCTAGAAATACAGTGATAATCAGTAGCTAGGTCAGTGCAATAGCCAAAGCAGGAGGGCAGGCCAAGTTTTGCAATTAAACCCTCTGTGTAGCAGCAGGCATCTGGCCAAAGAGCATGCATGAACTAACCAGACAGTCAGGGTATGAGTAGCTCCTAACAGTTGTGACACGTATCTTCCTCACTGAGTGTCAGGAGTTTTTAGAGCACAAGAAACTTAATGGATGGAAGGAAACAAATCTGAAGACAACCGTGCTTCAGTTGACCCACTGCTTACAGAGCAACGTGCTCAGAAAATGTTACTTGCTTCTCACTGGAACTTGTTAGTGCACAGGAGAAGTGACTTTAGTGATGCATCTTCCTTTGTCACAGTTCTACCTGTGCTATATCACGTGCCATAGGAAGCAATTTGATACATGCAAGAAAGTCTGCTACCAAATTTGCATTCAGTTTCACAAATGACAGACCTCTTCTTTGAACAGTAAGCCACTTAATGCTTGGTTTGAAGGAAGGGCGAAGCTCTAAGGTATCGTATTGTCTGTAAATACCCTGTCCATAGTTGCATTTTTGTAAAAACTGAATTCAGAGAATAATTAAAAGATTAAGATCTTTCCTGCCCCTTCAGGTTTATGTCAAAGGTCAACAGTGTGAACCTATAATGGGCCTGACCCTAATTAATTAGCTAAAGTAGAGCACTTGTGTATCAGCATAAATTATATACATACTTAAAGAAGACCAATAGCAAATCTTCATGAAGTCACCTTATCCTTGATTTCCCATGGGAAGACACCTAAACACCCATTTCCAGTTAACAAAACAAAATGATAGTTCTAGACCTTATCCTGAAATTTACAGCAGCAGCGTTTGTTAACCAGATATCTTTCTCTAACTGTTACTGAAATAGAAGAAATGTTTTTATTCGTGACTTTTTTTAAGATGCAAGAAGGTGGATTTAAGAACCTGTCTACATTTTATTGCACTACAAACTATACAGTCATGACAAGCAGCCCAGAGGGATTATTACTGGGTCCTCAAGTTTCCCTAAAGAACTGGGAAAAGTAATTGCAACAAAATGGATGTATTTGTCCACAGAATAATATTATATGAGCTTTTCAGTGAGAATGTGGAAAAGAGAAGGAGCATTTCAAAGGTCAGGCATAACATTAAGAAAGCAAGACATTCTGTTGGGAAACGTGTGGAAAGCTTCGTCTTAACTTCACCTAGAGCCAGTTTTGGCTAAAGGGAAAATTATAAGGCACCAGTAAAACTCCCCTTTTCAAACTCCCAGGGTGTTCTTTTCCTAGAAAAATGAGTCTTCCAAAGTATGCTACATACATGTAGTAATGAATAAATCTAGTTATACTAATAAATGCTTAACTGATCTTCCACAACACAGATTTGTATACATTATAAAGTTTTCCCTAAGAATTTGCAGACTTCGGAATCTTTCCTCAAGTTATCCTCAAGAAGTTCTTTGTAACAGAAATCATTAGCCTGAATTTGGCCCAGAGCTCTTGACCTTCAAGGTGCTGTCCATCTTTCCAGTCTACATTCTGGTCCCACAGTGGATGCTGCAAGAAGAACACATTTCCTGGTCATTTCAGCTGAATTCTGGCGTTAGGTAATCAGTTAAAAGAAATGCTTTGCACATTCATAGAAAGAAATGCAACTCATTTTGCACAGTGACATTCAGAACGGAATGAGAAAGTGGAAATAGCATTAGCTCTGTGTTCTACAGAATCAGGACTTCAGTTTTTAACACAAAGTAAACCAATTTTCAAACTCTCTGAAGAATAATTCAAAACTCATTGCAGTCAGCGTTATTCCTTTCAGCGACTCTGCTGGACCTGGACCTGCCTTTTATCCTTATTGTGATTACAAAACAGAATTTCTGCCTTACTTTGAGTTTCTTCAGGAGTGAAAGGAAGCTGATTTATGGTTCACAAATCACCTAATATTATTGTAACATGTATTTCGTTTCTTGTGAGTGTTCTGTAGTTGCGTAGATTATATAGTGTAATAAGTGAAAGAAGAACAACATATGCTATTTTGAAAGGGAGTGTTTGTAGTTTTTATTGGACAAAAACAAATTTTACATATCTTGTAGGGGGGAATATGCTAAATCTGCTTGATCCAGTGCATTATGCAAATACAGTAAACCTTTGAAGATTTCAGGCAGTTCCCCCAGTTTTTCCTAACCTTCCTTTATGAGGATACAGCATCCTTGGTCTCTGAAACCACTTCTACAAGGCACAGTGTATTAAACTTTTTAAAGATTATTTGTGGAAAAATGGTTTCTTTGTCATTCAAGATGTGTTTTTAGGCCTATAATTTCCTTCAAGTGAGCACAATTCCGCTAACAGCAGTATATTATTTTGACAGTAAGTCAGTTGGCATAAGACTTCATTGTGTATGCCTTTTGTTTATATAATCCTTCCTAACAGTAACAAGGTGTTTACTGTTCAGCAAACACATTTTATTTTAACTGCCAACAGTAAAACTGTCTGATAAAGTTTGATTTAGCTAAAGAAAGCAAGTTCTCATTTAGCCCAAATAAATCCATGGTGCTATAGACAGCTGTTTGGAGTACATAATCCCCCAAGCTCTTATAGCGAGGCAACTCTTGCTATTGAATGAGCGAGAGAGAGCAGGCTCAGCTGTTCAGGATGTGCTCCATTACAACTGTAATCTATAGCATTGTACTGCCATATTGTGAAAGCATTACTCACATTCAGCGGCAGCGAAGCAAATACTCCTCTGACAGATGCTCTGCAGACTGACAGCTGACACCCTAAGCTGAGCTCTATAGATTTTTCACTAAACACATCCTGTAGCCCGGATCGATGTGGCCTGGCTGTCTGCTGCTCCCTGCTCTCCTGTGAAGAGATCAACATCTAATAGCATTTCTGCAAGATTCTCAGGGAGTTAACTGTCTCCAAGTGGAAAAAGTTCAGATTTCAGAGCAACAATGAACACAGACACTTCTCAAAATAACAGCATTTTGCTGCTTGAGAGAAAGAAGAATTCGTAAGCCTAAAGGCATTTTTCTTCCATTTTTATGGCTGACTTTATCCTGGAGAAAATTGCCAAAGAAATGTGATTTTTAGGGCTGATATTATAAAAACTTTTAGATCAGCAGGAGAGAAATAGCTGATCTGTCACATAGAATCCAAAAAAGTTGTCTGTAGCAAATGCAAAGCAAAAAAGTCTCCAATATTTGCTTCCTGCCAAAATCACAATAAGCAGCAAGAGTATGTACACAGGCAGAGGTCAGGAGTGCATTGTAAGCCAACGCTGCACATCCATTTTAAAGAAAAAGCTGTAGAATGAATCATTTTACCGTAACGACTATAGCAATCTTCTAACCTTAACCTCAAAGCACTGGTAAAGTAGTTTACCTCTTTATTTCTCCTTTTTTCTCTTATAGGACTACTGCATTATCACTACTCCTGCTCCCATTGCAGTCACCAGCAGAACTCCTGTAATTCGCTGAGAACGGCCCATAGAGCAGTTGTGGTTTAGAAAATGCTTTCAGGAATGATAATTAGTTCAAAGCTGAAAATCAGTCACTTACCTACAGTGAACAGAAGAAACAAGCACAGAAAGAATACAAGCTGGTTTTGAAGTGTATCAAGGGAGGCTTAACTGTAATTTCTGTACTGGAATTTAAGGACAGCCGAGTTGGGTTTTATTCTCGGTTATTATTTGTGCCATCTTCAAACAGTCTAAATGCAAGATTATAATCCTACATTAGAACTGGGGGTTCCTGGAAGGGTAACTAGCTCTGCTTCTGATTTTCATCCTGCCACAGTTCACACTGCATAGAAAGACAAACAGATGTGCATGGCTTCTTGCAGAAGGATTACCAGAGTAGGGATAATTGCAAAGAACTGAAATTCCTCCTCCTGACTGAGCAGCTTCATGTTTTCAACGCACATCGTGTGGCCACTTTTCAACTTTCAGTGTGTTGATTCACTCCTTGTTTGGCTGGACTTTGCCTTTAAACTCACATTGCATTAGAGTTTTGTAAATGTATATGTAAAAGGTAAATGATGATGTGATTATGTGATAACTGAATGAAGGCTACTCATTAAACACACAGAGAAGTGAATAACTGGCAATGGTGTTGCAAGAGAGGGAGGCAAATAGGCAAGTGTGTTTACAATTTGAGTGGAAAACGAAGTGCTGCCACTGAAAATATTTAGGCTCATCTGTTAAATTTATTTTCTCTCTGGTTTCTACAAACTGCTGTTGTGTTCTAACTCTTGAGGACAGCATGATGTTTAGGAGAGCAGACTCCATGTGTCTTTCCACAGTCACACCAGAAATTCCAGTTATCTCAACAATACCAGTCCTGATAACTATAAAAATGCTGTTAAAAAACACACACTCAGCAATATTTGCTAAAACATGTAAAAAGTTGTTCTTCTCTTACAGCAGTGTTGCTGATGTAACTAAATTTGTGTTGAATATCTCAATGTACGGTGTTCTATACCTGTTTGGACACTTGTACCAGAACTAGGTCAGCAATGTCCTCAGTGCATGTCAGCTTAACTGATGCCACACTTGAACACATGGTGCACCTGATTTATAAATGAGGAAGATGTTGTCCAGGAACACACTGCTGTTACATAAGTGTATGCCATTATTTAATCAATAAAACCATACATTAAACACTACACACTCAGAAGAGGAAGAATTTAAAGATAATTACTAAATCATTGCACTCATCAGAAAATCGATGAACATTAACACAACGTACTCAATGGATTAGAAACATCTTTGTCAGAAAGGCATGCCCTTGCTTCACATAAACTAATATAGCTGTAGTTAGGAAAAACCATTAAATTGCACTACTTTGTACAAGAAACTATCAAAATCTTATCAGCATAGACAGCTGAAAGCAAAAGATGGTGCAGCCCCAAAGCAAAAACTGGCAAAGAGTAAATCTGGCCTTCAAGGAGATTTAGATGGCCCATAATCAGATTGCCCAAGCCATGTCTCTCATCACAAAATCATCCCAACAGTTCAGAGCAGGTTCCTCATTTTATCTGATCCTTTTAGAATCAGAATAAACAGGTTTTATAAGGTCCTGTTTCCCCTTTAAAACCCTTAGTAACTGTTACTGGAGAGCAATTACATATTTCATAGTTAGCCTCACCTGTGGTGATCATTCTCCTGCCGACACTGATGTTAGCACACAAACAAAAAACTCTGGCTGCAAATGGCTTAATGGCTCCACTTAGGCAGAGAGCACAGGCTGTTCCAAATACAGAAAATGGAGCTGTCTGAAGTAAACCTAATGAGCCTCTAAAATGGTTTATGCCTTGAGAAACACCATGCCCATGAGTCTCTCTAGATATGGGCCCATGTAGGCTGCCTTTTTGGCATAAACACATATAAGAAAAGTCCAGGGCAAATTTTTTCTGGTTCCACAGCAACCTAATAATAATAATGTTTCAGTTTTTAAAGCAGCTTCAAGATAAGAATTTCAAGGCATTTCCCAGTGATGATGCCGTTTTACAAAGGGTGAAATAAGGATGTAAGCAGCACTCTGCTTTGAGTCTGCTTTGTTCAGCCCTTGACCTTAACACAACAGCAGCAAGGATTCATGCTGATTTTGGGAAGAAGGCTCTGTGACCATATCTGCCAGGGCTTCACCAGCATGCAGGTATCTCAAGGGCTTAGTGCCAAGGCCACCACTGGCTCCTGGCCTGCAGCCCGCAAGGCTCCCTGATGCAGAAGAGCAGCAGACTGTGTATGGCACATTGACCATCAGGGGTTGTTGTATGGTCCTAGAGTGCTCCACTCCACCTGGAAAAGCAAGCACAGAGTGGCACAGAGGAGCAAGGAACTCATACTCTGTGCTGAGACTCAGCATCTTCTGTCCAGGAAGCACCACAGAGGCAGGAACACAAATTGTTGACAGATTGCCAGTCCATATTCTCCCCTGGTCCCTCCTCAGTCCCTCCAGCAGAGCAAAGCATTTGATGGAGGATGTCCACAACATACTGCCTCTTTTTTCCCCATGGTGTATCAGGAAGCCAGCAAGAGAACCAGGAAGGGGAGAAACAGCCAGAAGCAGCAGTGGCACTGGGACCAGTATCAACACACTAGTTATGAAACAAAGCACTTTCGGATGCAGCTGCAGAGTACATACGTGCCAACCAGCCCACACAAAAATTAACTTCCCAGCAATGTTGTTCCTGAGGCTTGCAGCCACTGAGAGCCACAAATAAGCCAGCAAAAATCATCAGTTTCCTACTGGACACAAGGACTTAGACATTAATGGGGCTATTGCTCTAAGCATGCTCAGTTCGCGGGTCAGACTGACCTTGGCTGGACATGACGGCCTGTATGGCAGGCATTGTATGTTCCTGTCTTTCTGCGGATCTTGCAGAAAACGTTCACACACACACATGCCGCATGTCTGCAGCAAAACCAAGAAAACCCTCAGCTCGCTGACGTTCTCAAGCATATGAAAGAAGTATGGCTGAAATTGAACCTTGTGTCTGAAGGGCTGGCACCAGCCTTTGGGAAAACTTAGATACTACTGCAGTGCTACTTTTGAGGCTAAAAAATATTGAAGACTTTGACTGATGTTGTGTAGGAGGGTGATTTTGATTCTGCTATAGTGAAATACACTTTCATTAGTGCATGTGGTTAGAAAAGTATGTCTCCAAATACTTCATTTGAGGATTATTTTTCTCATAGACTTTGGTAATTACCAAGAAAGAGAGACTCCCCTCACGCTTAGAAATTTCTTAGAAGAATCTTTATAGCCTTTTTTATAACCATCTACCTCTACCACTATATGACAGGAAATTTTGCTGAAATCTGTTAAGAAGAACTTACATAAACTAAATACAGCTTATTGAAATTGTGGGAAAAAAAATAACAGGAAAGATAGCATACAGGACTATAAAATAATTTAACTCTTTTAGAGAGGAATCTGGGCATATCTGTTTTATGTGTGCACTGGAAACACTATATTAACTCTGGCAGTAGAAGTACATCAAACAAGAACCAGATACATCACAGAATTCTTTACTGTTCAGATTTTATATTAAATTTTGCAATGGGCTTTATATTGTTGTTGTTTCAAAATCTCAGTGAGTTTTCTGGTCCTTGTCTTCAAGATTGCGCACATGTGATTAACAGCAGCACATATTCAGGGAGCATGAAGTACAACTAAGTTTTATAATATTTTCAGGTCTGGCCTTCAGCTTCCAGCTCCAGATAGTGTATCTTTAATACATACTCATTATTATTATTATTAGATGCAGCATCTATTGATTCTTTGAAAAAGCTTACAAGTAGAAGACACCTGCCATGCCAAACAGCAAGACAAGGTTAAGATGGACAATATTTCACAATCAAGTACCTTTAAAAAATTTGACATCGTGGGGTGGTTTCTTCAGTTCCTTCAGGAAATTATTTCATCACCCAGAAGAGCAAAGCACATGGGAATTTTCACCTGAAACTTCTCCTAGGTTTTCATTATCCAGATTGCACTGTTTCATCTGCATGAAGTTGCCAGTCAATAGTGCCTCTTTCATGTACGTTAGGACCGCAGCAGAGATGATTAGTAAAATGACAGCCAAACGTGTTGTGCTTATTCTGTTGCCAGTGCTTCAGCTGGTGTAGCTTCCAGTGTGAACTTTGCATGCACTCTCTCAGGGACCTGTAGCTGGTACAAGAAAATAAATGGTATTTCACATTAAAAGCTACTGTACTTGTATTTTATATCTGTTGCATATACACGCACACATAGAGTCCTAAACCCATTTAGACCAAAGAGGGCATATGCACATCCTGAGTGAGAGAAAGCTCAGTCCTGACAGTGTTATACATTTTGGCTACAACTGTGTGTATGTTTATACAGGCATGTGCATGTGTGTTCTGTCATCAGATAGTATCACTGCATTCAGGACAGCTGAAGCTATAAGCTTATCCTTTCTGCATATTTAAGTGACAGAAATGTGGAAGCTCTCCTCTGATTAAACAGAAGTTTCACAATATTCTTCATTTCTCTCCCACCCAGAGAGATCTATTTTCTGCATGTCACAATCAGGAGTTCAACATTTAAACTGGATCATCATCTCTTTCTAGACTGGGATTTCTGAGTCCCTATTTGGAGCACAGTGCGTGCATCCATTTCTCCTGTACTTGGCCAGAAAGAATGAGCTACAATCTTTCCTGAGCTTGTATGCACTCCCCTCAGAAGTCCCATGTACCTGAGAATAGAAAGTCTTTGCAGTTTTCTAGGGCTTTTTATATCCCTTTTCCAGAAGTTGTTGGTCCAAACCTGCTCTTCGCTTACAGTCTGCACTGGAACAATAGCAGGGAGGACAGAGCCTGCTCTTGTGTCTTGTTTTGGTTAATATCAACATTTGCATTGAAAAGATAAATGCTCAGGCACACAAGTCTAATTCCAGGAGAACAAACTTTCAGATGAAACCACCTCAGAAACCAAGGGACGTCTTGCCACTGCTCTCCCTGAGACCCCTTCTCCATCTGTTGCACCTGGTGTAAAGTGCTCATCCTCACATTGTCACAACATAGGAGAGCTCAGTATGCCCTTTGTTTCCTTTCTTTCTTTTTTTAAGCAAATGAAAACACCACTAAAATGGAACGGGGCCAGATTCTCTGTAGTGGAAGAAAGAGGTCAACTGTGCAGACTTCAGGGTACAGCTTTGCATCTGTAATAGTAAAAAATGTGGCTGAATATTTTCCTGATCTCATTTTTTAAAAGTGTTTATTTGATTTTATTTTGCCAGCAAATATATGCAAGTATGATTTATATGTAATAATCCCCATATTTTTTTAATTACCTTGCCATAAAACCTGAATAACGCCCCCTACTTTGATCTCCAACACTTTCTGGAGAATACTGCAGCAGGCATGCCTAAATCAGTTAAGCCATGCACAGAGCTGTTCCTGGAGGGAAGCTTTCCCACATCAGAAGATTGTGTAATAAAACTTAACACAGCTCATTAATTTTCTCTCTTAACCAATGCATCTGACAAGAAGTGACTTTGAAAACCTAAAGGAATGACACAACTCTTCTGTTTTGCATGAAACATCTGTTTCCAGCTCCTTTGCTATTAAATTGACATCTTTTTATTTGAAAAGTTCCTTTTATTTCCTAACTTCCTGCAATTGGTAATGTATATATCCCAAAGAGCTTAAATTCACAGCTTTTAAAACTTGATTAACTAAATGCTGGGTTATTCCTGTCCCAGAGGAAAAATGCCTCTCTGTGCACAGACAGATTAAGTGGTACAACTATGCTTTTTAATCAATTATTAAGAATTTGTTTATTCAAGCAATGTCAGACTTCACAAAGCATCAAAACAGACTTCAAATCCCCAAATAATGTAAACACCAGTGTGATTGCATATGAAAAATATTAACATTCTCGGATCTGGAAAATCGATAGAATGCAAGCATGTCATACTTGCTCTCACGTCCACGAAGGCCACAGACAATATCATATTTCCAACTATGAAAACCTACAAAGCTAGTCACAAAAGCAGGAGTCTTGCATGAGGAGTTAAGGTGATTTCAACAGAAGGAAAACACCTTCATTACTATGATTTTTCCTTCAAACTCACATTGCTTACCCCCACATTCATATTATATTGCTCCCTTTGATTTGCAGTTCGTGGTATATCAAGGAAAAGACGACAAAAAAGCCCTGGCAAGCTTTTTCCAGACCATCTTGTGTTACATGCAGATATCAAGCATAGCTCATTTCTGGAAGTTGATTCAATTCTACTCTGAAGAACTAGGTGAATATATTCAATTGCCTGTTGTGTTTGTACAGAAGTTAAGTATTGTTTTGGTAAGTCTGGTAAACCAGCTACACCCTACCAACTAATACAATTTTAAGACCTTTGAACTTGTTCATACCTCCCTGCACCTTCAAAAAAACTTTAATCTCCAGTGTAGTTTAGCATTAAGGGAGACATCTTGAGGTGTGAGAGATTGGAATTCACGAGCAAGGCCACAAAAAGGATAAGGCTACATTTAAAGAAAAAAAAATCTGTAATTTTTCTTTTCCATGTGGTTAACAAGGAGCATGGAGAATTTAATAAATTAAATATTCTCAGCAAGTGTTTATTAGCATAGCTTTGCAAAACAAGTTGTTCCAATTTTGTTTCTTGAGAAGTTGGTCAAATGTACTCTGTGAATTTTTTTTCTTATGAAGGAAGGTTTAGCAGTGGAAAACTGTAATAAAATGTGACTCTCAATCTTTAATTATAGACAGTTTGGGGAAAACCAGCTCCTTTTTTCATATTGTGTCTTCCTCCTAGTATCTTGATTGCTTTGACAAGATGCATTTTTTCTAAATGATCTAAAGGTTGTCAGCAAAGACCCAGTCCTGGAATCCACTGAATCTTCAGACGTGATTTTAAATAAGATTAATTGTGCAGCACCCTGAAATCACACCTGCCCCAGTGGAACTATTTAATTATAAAAAGTACACACAGGAGCCTTTGCTGGATGGGGATCTAAAAGAGAAGCAACTGGGGAATAGCTTGATTACCAAGAGGGAGCTTTCCCTCCTCTTCCTTTATCCTAGGCTGTGTTACTAGCTTTGCATGTCGTGCGAATCTGAGCCCAACGCTCAGCTGCTGTCTGGGAGCCTGGAGATTGCTCGCTCTCTCAGTCCAGTTTCTAGGGGAAGAATGCGAAGTTTTGCCAGGTCTATGCTTAACCCCTGTCAGTTCCAAGTGTGGGCCGTACAGATGAACTCCATACAGATGAACTATACTCAAAGGAGTGGGTTAGCACGTCTTTTAAACTACCTTTATACTGCGGTATAATTGGTGCCCACTATTGAATAAAACATGAAGTGTTGTACCAGAGTGACAATTAATGCTTTTGTTTTACAGTCCCAGTTAAATAAAATGCTGAACAGAAAGACAAAAAGAAGGAAGGGGAGGAAAGTTATGTCCCTTCTAAGATTGCCAAGCTATGCAATAAGTGGGAAAATAAGGCAGTATGCATCCAAGACGAACACAGTTTGTGTAATTTATAGGATCAGGGGAACTGAGCAAACAGAATGAGCCAGAGATTTTTGACACATGTGGGGAGGAATGCACTCCATAACCCACGCAGTTTGTTTATTTTGGGGAACAAGATGATGGCTGAAATGTACATTATAATATGAACCAACCCTAATATTTACACTTTGGTGCCAGCTTGGTCCATCACTGGCACTTTTGAAAGCATGGTTTAGACAGACCTGCAGGAATAAACTTGCATCTGGTAGGGAGTGGACCACCTGCTCTCTCCCAGCCCTCTTTGCTGTGGTTCTGATGTTCCTCTCATCAGAGCTCAGCATATTTTCATTTCCATTTAATTTCACACAGCAGAGATAGCCAACTAATCCTACGTGTTTCACACCAAAATCTCAACAGGGTGGGACATGGGCATGACTCACCCAAGGATCTGTTGAAGAACAGGTCTGGGCTGCCTTGTAGCAGAATCCCAGGGTGGCTGGGTGCTATCAGCATCAGCAGCTGTAGCCATTTGCTCTGTCCCACAGAAGGGCTTCAGATTGCCCAGAAGTCTCTGTGCTAGACAAACACACAACAGCGACCTGCTTTGGGAGTCCCATCTGAACTGCTTAAACACTTCAAGCATGTCAGAGATCAGCCACCCTTGCTCCATGAAGTAAGTGATTAACTTTGACATATTATCAATGCAGAAATAAATAACTTGCCCATGTTCACACAGGAAGACTATGGCCAACCTGGTAATAAGATCCAGATTTGTTGCCTCCCACTCTGCTGCACCACAGAAATGTGACATATTTTCACAAGCTGTGTCCTAGAAGACACAGGAAAGACACAGGGAAAAGTCATAAAAGAAAAAAATCACCGATCAGTGTATGACAATACAAATAGTTCTTCTGCAGCAGTGGTTTAGTGTTTGCAGGTATTAAGGAACTGTCCAAACTTTCCAGGAAAAATTTCTCTTTAGGAGGTCTGAGGAAAGAGGTTCCTAGGGCAAAGAATGAAAGATTTCATCTGGGTTACTTTTCCTACTGTATAAAAAAGAAGATAGAAGTTGAAATTCAGAGAACTAGCAGAGTTGAGAGGGAAGTAATGACAAGCCAAATCATGTTGAATAAAAAGGTCTATCGTCATTCCTAGCAGGATCCTATCCAGCTGGCACATCACGTTCCTATCACAAGCTGCACTCAGTGAATTAGAGGGTGTGTTATTGCTCCAACAATGTCACCTGCAGACCTATTTAACCTCTATGCAGGGACACCATTTTTTTCCTGGTAAATCTAGCCCACCAGAAATTATTGTGTCAGGATTAAACTTGTTTTTGCATGTCCTGTTTCTACTTGATATTCCAGCCTGAACTGGACCTAGCCTGGTCTTTCATAGCAGAAGAAAGCAGAATTATCAAAGTAGATACTGACTGACATCAGTGATGCTGGGGACAGTAAACAGAGAAGAACAGTGGTGAAACTGGCAACATGCAGAAAGCCAGCCTCAAAATAATGCTTTTTTTTTTTTTTCTTTCACTAATATACCAGAAGTAACTCACTGTAGTGTGTTGAACTGGGTGCAGGCCTTGTGCTGGGGGCTAAGAGAAAAGAAAGTGCTGCCCCAGTCTCTTTCATACCTCATCTTCACATTTCTCTCACCACTAACCATTTTCTTTCTCTCCTATTCCATAATTTTTCTCCTCCACTAGAGCAAAAATTCAAAACACAAAATACAGTGTTCCTTTTAATGTATTTTTAAGCCCCCATAGTAGAAAACTTTCAGCATTATTCATAAAGCCTTGCTTATCGAGCCTTTGGATTTCATCTGTATCCAAGATATAAAAAAAACCCCACAGTCAATGATTCTGACACAAAGAAACTATAGATGATAAAATGCACAGTTTACATGACATGAAAAACCATGTTACTATACAATGTGACTATACAGCATGAGTTCAACCAAGAGTTCAGGAACTACGATACAAGGCAAGAATATGCAAATTATGAGTCACTCCTCAGTGGATGTCAGGAAGCACAATTAGTTCCAGCACAAAGTTGTCCAACAGGTCTGAGCTTACTGGCGAAATAACTTTATTACAGGGCATCATGCATGACTTAGGCAAGTAACTGCATTTACAAATGAAGCGAGACCGGCTTTCAGATCCACACGAATGGAAAGGTTTGAAAAATTGCCAACAATACGTACAGACGATGCCAAGTTATTCTTGAATCTATATATCTGCCAAATCATTTGCGTATACAGCATATCAGCCCGGTGATACAGGAAGAGAGGCAGTAAAGCTGTGCCTAAGATGTGGGTGCCATTGGAATTTTGCGGCTGTGCTTGAGCTGTAATTGGAAGCAGCGCTGCCCTGAACCAGCTAACACTGGAAATGAAAAGGGAGGCGATCTCCGAGGTTGTCTGTGCCATCCCCTTACAGTTCTGGGTCGTTTTCCTAAGGGGGCCTTTGAACATTCTGGTGTAACGGGGCGCTTCCCAATGTGTGGTGCTGCCTCTTTGGTAGGAGCACAGGCACCTCTCTGCAGCCCGCGCTGCAGCTCCCACACCGACTCCGAAAGGCACCTTGGAGGTGCAAGGTCCCTGAGGCTGAGCGCCTGAGGACGCACAGCACTGAAATATCAAATTCCAGCTCTGAGTTCCTATCTAGGCTCACATTACAAGTACAACATGACCAACAACTATTAATAAACATCTTAAGCTACTCCCAACAAACAGCTCGTGATTCTTTTATAGGACTAAATTACATAAATTAGCAGGAAGATGCAAGAAGCAACGCTCATTAAATGTTTTTAATGTGTTTGCTTTGCACTAAAGCACAACAGCTTGTAAAACTGTTTTTACAGTTTTTGTGGTAACACAAGCCAGGAAGCATTTTAGTGCAGTTAATTCTCTTAGTTTGGTTAGAAAAGCACCACCATTTGAACTATTTCAGTGACCCTTTCTGTTAAGGAGAGCAGTAGTACATCTATGTCCTTCCTGAATATGAATGGAGTAAAGACAAGAATGCTTGATATTGATATTAAAATACCCACCATCAGCCAAATTTTGTTTTCCATCTGGTGTTTTTATTTGCACTTATGAAAAGTGAATACATCAAAAATGCTACCACTTAGATTAGGTGTTTTTTCACAGCCACAAATTGCAGAAGTGTAGGGCTCTGCTAGGCAATGAGGAGCTAAGCTAACTCTACGTACATTAGAGGTATCACTTCTCCTTGGAAGTGTCACAGTTCAGCTCTCTTCCACACCGTCTCCGAAATCTTTGGCAAATCACGTAATCATCTTTGCACTTTGTTTCCCCGTTTATAAACTAGGGATAATATTTTCCAGCCTTGAATGTCACATAATGGTATTTTCTGGATGAAAGTCTATCATTTGTTTCAGTTTTCAAATCTCTGCTCCGTGAAACAAATTTTACAGCTTATTAGCGGCATTTGTATAATTACCCCCTTCTGGCAGGAAGTCTGTGCATTTGCTTACAAGCACAGAATATTCCCACCAGTATAACAGTTCAACTGGGTTTAGTTTAGATGGGGCATCTCTTTTCAGTCTTTTTTTATATTATAGAAGATTCACCTTAGTAGTAACCAAATCATAGAAAAGTCATTTTGAATTCACACCTTTTCTACTGGCATTTACAGCCATACTTCCAGCTGTAGGTTATAGCTGAAAGTGAAGACCTGGGAAAGCCAAAGGTTGGTGGGATTTGAGGAAGCAACAAATCCAGTAAAGGGAAAACAAGCTAAAGAAAGAAGTGACCAGAACTAATAACCACAGAGAAAAAAATATTAAACTATAAAAATTATCTTAAAGTAACGATAAAGTTCACTGTCCTGAAATCTGACAGGAGCAGAAGACTTTGCTTCTACTGTCTTGTTCGGCAATGTCACTAGACCTCCTTGCCAGATATGGTCCATTCACAAGGCAGTATGCTTTACCCACAGAGACCTGCAGTTCAGGTTGGGTTAACACCCCCAAGGCATTTCGCACCAGCTCCTGTTTCCTCAGTCTTCTAAGGTCCATAGATGGAAAGCTCCCTTACTCCAAGCAGACAAAAAAAAAAAAAAATCTTTCTCCATGAAGAACAAATGTGAAGAAGTTTCTACAGAATACAGATTTTAATAAAGATGTTCAACAGTAGGAGCTACTGCAAATGCTAAAAAAAAAAAAATAAAAAAATGTAATCTTTCAAACATGGTCAGAGCTAACACCAATAGGCCAAAGCGTTCTGTCTACTAGGTGGTGGCAGAGCTACTAGGATGACACACATGGCTGTTGTGGGACTTCTTACACCGCTTTTGGAAACAGAAACCCTGGCCCATCCAGGAAGGGCTTGAACATGTTCCTTCTTTCAACCTTATTTTGCCAAGCAGGCCCCACAATTTTGGCCCTTGCACCCAAACTTTCTATGGTGCGACACAGGAAAATCCCACCACAGCCAAGAGCTTTCCATAGGTGTGTCCTGAGGGGTCCCACACACAGACTCCCATTTGTCATCCTCATGTCCTTCCCATTTTACTGTCACTAGGCAGCAACTTTCTGCTCTTGGTTTTCAGGGTTGACAAAGCTTTCCTCCTCAGTCTACTTCCTGGTTTTTAAGGTCTGCTAGGAAACGTGAGACATTTCATACCCAGGATGATGTTAACGATTGCAGACATTGCTTTGCTTCATCATTTTAAAAGAAAACAGTGACAGCAGTAAATACGGTGTGACAGTTGTAATGATGAGAATTACTGTCCTGAAAGAGAGCTCTGTAAGGTTTATAAAGCTTGCAGTTTTTTAAAGGAAAATTATTTTGTACTCTGAGCCATCTTACGATCACAGGGTAAATTACAACAAGTACTAAAAGAGCATGAGACAAGATTTGCTGCATCTCTGAGCTTGAGCTCTCTAGCTGATTTTCACTTACAAGGGATGTTCAGAAACTGGGAACAGTTCAGAAAAGTGTTAGAGGAATGGGTCTGTGGCTGGAAAACCTGTCTTTTCCTGAATGACTCTAGAGATTCAAACGCTTGACTTGATCTTTATACCTTCATCTGTGCCAAAAATATTTCTCATCTCATAAATCATCAGGTCTACTTTAAGCTCATAGACTGGGATATGAAAAAGTCCAATAGCTAGAGCAGACAAAATAAGACTAAAAATAATGTGCATTTTTACTAGGGAGGGAAATTAGCAGTAAAATAGTCTACTTGAGGACATAATATATTCCCTGTCACTTGAAGACTTAACAGCAAAACCAAATGTCTTTCTGAAAAAATAAGTTTCGACTGAATTCAGAACCATAAGCTTGGTGTGAGAATGGCTGGCAGAAATGGCTAAGAGGTCATCGTTAGGATCTCTCCTCTCTCTTGAAGTCCAGGAGTTTACACAATAGCTGCAGTCCTGTGGGGATATTTTCACACCTTTAATAGTACTTGTCTGCTCATCCAAGCACTGCTAAATTTAAACTGTCTGGATATAGAAGAAAACAAACATGATGGATCTCTGCAAGCACCCAAAACCAATGACTTGACCTCATTCATCATAGAACTATAACATAAATATAGACAACACAGTTCTAATCTATTAGTGACCAGCAGCCCACTGAATGACTTTCACCAGTGGTAAAGGTCACACCAACATGAGTTTTCTACCAAAATCATCTGCTGAGCGCCGAGGCTCTGCGCACGACACTCGGGAGAGTGGTGCTGCACAAGAGCAGGGTGACTCCGTACTTCCCAGGGGATTACTAAGCTCAGATCACCCATTCCGCACCAGCACCTACTATCCTGGCTCAGGTATTGCCAGACCTGCACCACATAAGTCTAGCAGGGCTGCATTGATGACAGCTACTCACTGTGGTCTGTGGAGCAAAACTGGCTCGTTTTGAAGCAGCTGCTCTTGCCCAGAGAAGTGTAACTGGTCCAGCATTAGACTAGCAGCGTTTTGACGGACAATACCCTCAAAAACACAATCCTTGGTCTGTTAATATGGATCCGTGCTTCGAGAAAGTCCTGTGGAACACACCTCCTACTATGTGCAGCCTATTTTAGTTTCCACTTATTTTGAGATCAAAAATTGAAACACTGACTCTGAGCTGACTCTGCAAAAAAACAATGCAGAATTTTACTACAGATTGTTATCTGCCAAAGACCAGTAGAGGAAAAAAAAAATAGATGAAAAAAATTGTACCTCCCAGTAATTTCTAACTGCAGACTCCTGTCCTTGCAAGTCCACAAGTCTGTCGTTAACTTCGTACCTTGTTCCATTTGGGTTAAATGGAACCCTTGTTCCATAGAGGGTTAAAATGTGGACACATGGGGAATCTTGTCTGAAAAAGCACTTTGATTATAAATATTTTCTGCTTCTAGCTTTATACCTCTTAAGACTAATAGGCAAAAAAGGTAGGAATCCAGTGCAAGAGCCCAGGAAGAGCTAGGATTGTTCATTTCCTTATAACAAAATAATGCCCAGAATATTTCCCACTGGCCACCTGTGACCACAGCATTCTAAAATCTGTTTCTGAAAATACCTGCTTAGTAAGAAACCCAGAAGTCAGGCTCTTGCTTCATGACGTATGCTTTGCTCATTTTTGACAAGTACAGTTTACTTCTCAGGCATAATACTACCTAAGGAAATGCACATGGTACATTTTGTGTAATATAAATAATGATCTGAGAAGTCACTACTGCACTCTGCTCTAAAGCCTTTAAGAGATTGAAAAGACCAGTATATTTGCGGGCAAATAATATGGTATCACACAAAATTCCCAAATATCTCATGAGCAGGTATTTAATTTAATTTTGGTCCAAGTAAAATTGATGGACACTCTGCTGTGTCAAGATTATGACTACTTGATGCATGATTGTTCCAGTGGCTGGCTCTACTCTAGAATATCATACTTTTCCTTCTCTCCACCTCAGCCAGACGAATCATCTGAACTTTTCTGGGCACTTTATAGTGACATTTCAGAGATCCTTTGTTATGACTTTTATAACTAGTCATTTTAACACTGGAGTGATATTTAAACGTGTGTCTACCAATACTGTATATAAATCGAATAAACAGTATATAATTTGCTTCAAAAACACTGCCATCGTGAAGATAACAGAATGTGATAGAATTTATCCCCTTTTGGCTCTTTTCCCATTGAATACTCTAACCTGAAAGAACTTTAAAATATTGTGGGTTTCACAGTAGACCAGGACTAAAATTACACCACTGAGTAAATTAGTTAAAACACTAATAACTCATATGCATATTTCAATCTTTGGAGATTTTTAGGACCATCCAAGACAGGCAACATCCAGGTCATTGTTGATTTTAGACCATGATTCGAATATATGAAAATATACTAAATATTTCAACTGTAAAAATCTCTACAGCAAATAAAATAGAAAAGTTCTGAAATTGCACTATTAAAAATTTAACTAGACAATAAATCTAAGGATGTGGGAGACTGTCTAAGGACTTTTATTGCTCTGTTCTTGCTTTTAACTTAAGGACAATTACAAATATACACATTTCATTAAAATTTTGGTTAGATCTGAAACCAAAACAACACTGGAGTTCTCGATCCACAGCTGACTCTTCATTTTTCTCCAAGACACTGCTTAGGAAAAAAGACCCTTCTTTACTGAAGTTTCATATTTTACAAGCAAATCTGAGTGGTTTTTAAACTACATTTACAATTTCCTAGGCGTGTACACTGTCCTAATGGGAAAATAAACTCTTGATATTATAGTGAGTCAGAGTCTGCTACTTGTTTAATATCTCATTTTAGACTTCCCATAACTAGACAGAAAAGTCACAACAAAAATGCAACTTTCATTAAACAAACTGCAAAATAGTCATCCCTGAGAGCCCTCTGGGGTACGTTTGTAATCAAATAACTTAACTCTCCACATTACTAATGCGTATTTCTGGCCTTCTTACTTTTCTCAAAAGGAAACTGCTCCCTACTAAAATATAGCTTTTAATTTGTGGAGGGTAAAAATTTAGTACTTAATAAGCATACTTACCAAGGACTTTTAAAAAATTAATAGAAACCAAATAAATCTTGGCTATTAAAAAAAAAAAATTGACACACAGGTTGAGTTATACCAGCCAGCACAAGTACACAGTAAGATTCCAGATGTGCTATTTTCCTGTACACTGACAGCTATCAAACCCACCCCTGCAATAAAAAAGTCCTGAAATGGGTTTTTAATCAGGTCTAGATTTCCATTAGCCCATGAGGACTGATGTCTGTGTGTTGTGGTTTTTATTCTTTACAGCACATGCCATTGCTCTTAATATGTGGGGAACACATATTAAGTTTAAATCTTTTTTCAGTGACCTCCTGAAATGGATTTTTTCATATCTAAATTGAAGCCAAATAAAGGTTATTAACAGCTGTATTTTTACAAAGTATTTGAAGGAGGGGTTAGAATCAGGATTGTTCAATTAACATTTCCCAGGCACCACATAAGACCAGCACGTTCAATGGATGGACAATGTAAAAAAAGGCTCTGAAGTATGAAAAAATGTCAAGGGAATTCAAATAACATGACAAGTTTCAATACAAATAAAATAAAACCCAGTCATTCCCTTTGAAAATAGCTATCAATTTCTTCTTATATATTTATTGTAAACATTGGTACAAGATGTTCTGATTGTCTCCAGGAAAATCCTATTAGTTACAGTTGTACAGAATCAATTTCACATAAAATCATACAGCACAACTACAGAGAAAAAAGAAATCTGTAGGCATCTAGTGTAATGAACAAACCACTGTGGTTTATACCCATTGCAAAACTTTAGCAGAACAATTGGCACCAGTATAAATATTGCAAATTAAAGATATTAGAAGAAGCTGTTCAGGCAAAAACATTTAACCACAGTTAAAAGGCTAACAGAAAAATTTAAATTATTACTATTGTTTGTGCTCTAAAAGGATGTAATTGACCTCAATCACATAAATAAAATAATCACGCAGACCAATGTTTAGACTCATTAAAAAGCTGACATATTCATTTACTTTGACTGGATGTCAAGAATTTGATATTTTATACCTTTGCAGTGCAAGGATCATTTGAAATTACTGCCAAAATAATAGCCCACGGTATGAAAAAAATGGTCAATAATGTGAAATTTATAAACCAGTCTGCCCGCCGCCTTTTCCAGTCTAAATGTAAATAGCTAATCCTCCAAAAAGGAAAAACAAAATGTAAAAGAAAAATCTTAATCAAAATTTCAGTATAAAGTCCCTGTATGAATCAATAGCAAAGTTGAAACTGCCCCCAGCAATTTCAATACAGGCTTTATTTTTGATGTGACTATGGAGAGATGTCTCTGTTCAGTAACTTTAAAGAGCAGGGTTTCTATTTTGCCATGTTAAATCAATTTTTTTTTTTTCCTTTTTCTTTACAGCTAATGCTGGGCTGAAGTAACACCGTAGTTTCATGTCCCTTTTCTCATCTATGTCAGTGCTTTGTTTTCACCACAAGGACCAGCAACCACAGTTAGCAGACCCATATACTAAATCAAATTCAAAGTTAAAATAGGGAAATCCTGGTCCTGTTGATGCTGCCAAGTTTTCCAAGTCTGCCTTTTTCCCTCCTGCCAAAGGCCATGAATATACTGTGATACTGCACACGCTGGTCTGCTTTGCCCATCACGTCACCTGTCCCCACAGCGGAGAAAAGCTGCTGCGAGGAGCTGAATTCAGAGTACTGGACTGGAAGGACAGAGTGCAAGTGGCTCATCCTCCTCCTCTGCCCAGGTGCTGCATGCCTGGCGCGGCTCTGTGTTATCAAATTTTAGCAGAATTCCAGCTGAGATTACTAAGATGGTCTGCTTAAAAACCAAAGCAGGCAGACCCTTACTTTGGGGACTTCCACAGAGTGACAATAATTTACACTGGCTGAGAAGCCACCCGAGGAGGACCTTCCTGCTCCTCTTTCTACTTCCAGGTCTCCTCACAGCGAAAGCCCAAGTTCCACTGGCATCAGAGCCACGATTCTGATACATCATCTTGACTCAGAGAGAGGAACCTTTACAAGAAACAGAAGACCCGACAGCACTGCCGCAGCTCTATGGCCAGCAGCCCCACCCCGGGTGGAAGATGCCTTTGCCACCACTCATTTGAGCGACCAAAAGCCATCAGCACCGGCCTGGTGTCAGTGCCCAGGTCACCACCACTCGGGACTTCATGCTGAGCCCAGCAAAAGCAGAGGACCAGCTACGCTGGCCTTGCCACTCTATGTGGGAGGATTTGCACTCTGGGCACGATGCCTGGAGCCCCATCATGTCCCTGGGATGCTACAAGAAGTCCTGTCCAAGCTCAGAAGAGTCGGAAGTCAGTCTCTCATCTCCCTCATGGTCTCACTTGCCACAATTCGGCCAAATTTCACATCAGCATCCACAGCGGCAATCATATTCATAACATGAGATGAGATTCCTTCCAGTTTTGGTCCACAGCAATGTTGTTGCTTTAGTTTTAGTCAGATCCACAACTGAGTGTTTCTATTAGGTGATGGAATACCATAGAAATACTTACAATATCCATGCTAATACCAAATGAGTTCATGATGATTTACATTTATTCAAGAAAAGAATATCAAAAGGATTATTAATAGTGCTACCACAGAGCTTTAGAAATGGTTGACAGCCCACGCTCAGAAACTGAGGAAGTGGATTTGGAGTACACAGAGCAGAATATGAGGTTTCACTTTCGGTAAATAGAAGCCTGTACAAATACTAAATCAAATAGCCACTTCATTAATCTTTTTGTGATTTTTTTTTTTTTTAATTTTAGGGTTTTTCTAAGGTTTTTCTAATAAAAGTCATATAAGCTAACTTTGAAATACTGGCATTAAAATCCATCAGTTAATCTGTACGTAGTTCTTACAGAGACTGAGGCAACGCCTTTCCATTTTTCTAACAGTCCTAGCGATTTCTTTTTGTTTCCTTTGCTTGTAAAACTAAATTGATTATTGTCTTACTTGATTCTGGAGTTTAAATAAGCCAGAACTAACAAAATAAGAATTGGAAGTAGACTAAAATTTATAGAAATATCTAAATGAATATTTTGCTTTGGACAATAACTTTTTTAGACAAACAGAACCACAGAGAAATGTGAAAATATCAAACCACTGAAACACAGGCAAGCTGAAGTTGTCCTAGGCATTTTGTACTGCTTGGCAAATACACGTTACCAGTAAAGATGACTTACAACAAGCCTGAACTGCATATGGCTACTCCTTAAGCCCAACATACCATATTGCAAAAAAACCCCCACAACTTTTCCTTACTAAAGATACAGCTCCTCTCTCATGTCCACCAGCCTCATACAGTTGGCTCAAACTTTCTTGTGGGCCGAACAACCAGCGCGTTCTCAACAACCTCTGCCAGAGGTTGGACCACTGCAGAAGCCTGCATCCTTCACAGACCTGCATTTTCAATGCCCTCATCCAATGGGAAGGCTGTGGTTTTAGACTGTGACTTCTGCAGTGGAAATGGCAGAGCGTTGCCTATTTAGATTGCTCACAAAAGCTGCACCTTAGGGCTTCATTAGATATAGTGACAGAGTTGTACGGATGTGACCTAGCACATAGACTCCTACCTCTCCCATGGCCCCCAAAAGAAGGCTGAAGAGCGTTACACTCACATTATTCTCACATGAGCATTACAAGGCACACTGGCCCGAGCTTTGCTACACACTTACTGGACAAGCTGTCTGTGCAGAGAAGAGAAGCATCTCCAGAAATGATGCCTCAGCCTATGTGAGATCTGAATCACCGCCCTCAGGATTCTCTCTCTCTCTCTCTTGTCTCTCTTCACTGACAATGTGGTAAGGAGATGATGAGCATAGCTGTCACTTAGGCATCACAGGTAGGTGCATAAAATAGCTTTGGCCACAAATATCTTGAAAGTCAAGGACTTAATGAAACAAACACACTTGCTCCTGAGAGCATAACACCAGCCTTATACTTCAGAGCCTACTGAACTGGATGCTAACTGAGCAAATACAGCAGATTCAATAGCCTGTGCCATAAGAAAAAACAGGAATGGAGGGATCACCAAGATGAGTACCAGCAAGCATTTTTTGGAAGATCAAGAGTCAAAGGATATACACTAAAGCCGGGG
>Ga0065711_1028590_pt1 | contig 40284 bp, 18 predicted proteins | sample Hoacrofraction12_FD_59098 | JGI IMG/M metagenome (GOLD analysis project Ga0065711, IMG submission 59098) | Hoatzin crop microbial communities from Cojedes, Venezuela - Epithelial fraction 12 v2 (version 2) | ecosystem: Host-associated > Birds > Digestive system > Esophagus > Crop | place... | reverse complement strand
TTAGCCTAACCCATTCCCCATAAGCAGTTTGAGTGATGCCACCTTGTTTATAAGGCTAAAAGAATTTTATAGCATGGTAACAAGGCATTCTGTACCAGTTGGCCTCAGTGTCAGAGTGGCCAGGAAACATATAACTAACTAAATTTCCTAGGACAGATGTATCTTCTCAAGAAATGTAAAGTGGCAACCAGTGCAGATGTTCTTAGTGCACGGCTCTGTCTCTGGTAAAGGTAATCTCAGTGTGGCCATTTTTTTAGCTTTGACAGATGGCTAACAAAATGTACACTTATTTACTGGAGCACTAGGATCACTAGTTTATTACTTTAAAAGTTCTTTAAAGGATGAAAATGACAATCATTTATCACTGCTGTCAAGAGAGTAATCTAGTTGTGATCTTGCAGATATGTTTGAGTATTCTATAGCAAAATAAAATTTGTCATTGTCTTTCTTTATGGAGATGTAGTGTGATGTTAAATTCAATTAGGATATACAATAAGAGGGGGTGTTGACACATAATAACCTGATTTTTAAGACCTGAAGTTTGTCTTGAATTCTTGGTGAGGGTTTTCCAATCAAATAAACATGAGACTCTGGTAGTCTTTGTCTCCTGGCTAAGCGTGTCTATAAGTAAGGTGGTAATTCAGTGCTTTGCCCTGATGAATTTAAGTATTGTTATCATTTTACTTCTAGGGTGGGTCACAAGAATTCTCTTTCTGGATCAGACCAGGAGGAAAGTCATCCATTTTATCACAGGCACTGCCTGGGCTCAGCATCAGTGGGAGCCTGAGATTCTGGAAACCAGTGGACACAATGTTTGGTACCAGATGGCGAAGAAACAAACTGCAAATAGCCCTGCAGCAAGGGGTCTGGAGTTGAGAGATCAGGGAAATTCACAATAACCATATTTAGACCTTGTTTTTCTGACCTTTACCAGTGGGTTTACATTGCATCCAAAAAGTCTTCTCTATTTTTGTTGATGTTCACCATCAGCAAATGCAGAATGCAGATGAGCTCTGTCTCCAGGGCGCTGTGCTCAGGCTGAGAGGAAGAAGAGCACAGTGTCTTTGGGCACAGCTGGCCTGCATCCCTGTCCCGGGGAAGGAAGGCAGAGCAAGCTTGGCCCTGGGCAAAAGGTCATGCAGAGAGGCTGGTGCTTAAAGCTGCAGGTAAAGTCTGCAGGCAATCCTGCCTCAAAAGATTCTCAAATTACCCTTTGAGGCTGAAACTGGGGAAAGTGGGTGTTTATGCAAGCACAGGATTAGCTAGCTCTTCCTCCTAACACCCTTCTGAAGAAGAAACTTTTATTTCCATTCCGTAACTGGTGATCTCAGAGCAGTGAGGTTACGCTTTCTTCAAAGGCACACGGGGAACGGGCGAGAGGGTTTAAATTATGACCTCTTCTGCCTCCAGCCCTGAGCTTGGCCCTGCAGAGCGTGTTGCCTCTCTTTGTTTCCCATTTTCTTTGTCCCACTACATCTGCTTGGAGAATGGGGAAAGCTGGTCATGGGGTCCCCTCTCCAAGTTCAATCCCATAGATCTTTTGTATTAGCCACATTTATCATGCTGTATATTCATTTGATTAGTGACAGTTTTACTTTTGGTTGTAATGCAGCATTTAGCTCAGCAGGGCTTTTTTTTGAGGTGTTTTAGTCCTTTATAATAATTTTTTTGTAGTGGCATTTCGCAAAAGAAACATTTTCAAGTAACATATAATTATACTCTACAGTTGTCAAACAGAGCAGTGGTTAAGTGACTGTTCAATAACATGCAGCAGCAATGTTAGATCAGGTACTAACACTGCTTACCTTTTAGCTACAATGTAATGACTGGTATTTTAGGCAAAGTACCACGTTTACCACAGAAAAGTGCTGCTGTAATGTGGGAAAGTATTCTTATATAATAATGCTTATCAAAGTTCATATGCCTGTGAGTGAAAATGAACATGTCAATCACCCTAGAAAGAAAATGGAGAATTGCTCATCCTTTCTAAAATCAGTAGTTTTAAAAAAGGTATGAGTGTGTTAGAGGCACCTGACTCTTGTGTGCTCTGAAGAAGTTCTGAAAACATATTGTCTTCCCTCACAGTATAGAGTAACAGGAGGGCTATAAAAGATGATGCTTGAATGTAGAGGGCAGCAGAACATAATAAAGGCTGTTCAACATCACTCAAACTGGTATGTGGCTGATAGTGCTAAGGTCAACATGTTTTTTATAACACCCTGAATTAAACATCCAAAATTTTTGGAACACTGTTTGAACCTAGAAAAAAATACACTGGAAGAGCTAAATAATCTCTTAAATTCTTGAGGTCAAGGTGTGTTTTCTGTAGTGTTTTGAAACCTGGATGTACTGAGAAGGCTTAGCAAAGAAAGCTCCACGTGTTTTGTGCATCTTAAGTATGAGTTTCTATAGGTATTGACTTCCTTCATGGTCTACAAGGATGATGGTGAGGGAATTTTGAGAGTGTAGTACTCTCCTCAGACACTGTGCACACTCACACCCTTGTCACTTCTCGGCACCAGCAGCCTGATAAGCTCAAACAGGCAGAAATGGTAAGGTATCTGACACCCTGCCCTACCTTATTACACAACAGCAGAGATGCAAGTGCATGGCTACTATGATAGCCATTTAAAATGTGTGTTACTAGAAGTACAGGGAAAATATTATGAACATTAATTAGAATTTTGAATGGCTGCTCACAGAAAATATTTCTTTACTAAGCGTTTCAGTGAAAATATGTTTGCAAAATGAAGTGTTTTCTATGTCTGAATACTTTTATTCATGTAAAAAAATGTGGTAGCTGCAGAGGAACAAGGATGCTGGCTGTTTTTAGGTGGTTACTGTTTGTCTACTGTTGTTATGCTTGAATCTCTAAAAAGATCTGTCTGGAGAGAAGCAGCAGTATCACATGAAACCTAACCAGTCACATGCCAAACAGATTAGCTGCCTGTTTATGGATTACCTGAAACAGACATTTCATTATGTATTCTTCTCTTATTCTCAGGAATAACTGAGACTTTCATACAAGACAAGATCATATGCAAAGAGGTTAATGGTTAAATTTATCAGATTTATTCACAGTGAATCATTCAAAACAACCTTACTGAGAAATTTTTTTCTCTTGGAATAAAGAGCTGCTAATAGATGAAAAGGAAGCATTGAATGTCAGCTGCCTGCCTTGCTATCCTGTGTATAGAAATAATATTATCTGTGAACCTCGATTGTGGCCTGTGTATTCTTAACAAAATAGGTACTTTTTCATAGCTTCAGTAAAATGTGGCAAGTATTCCACACCAGAAAGCGAGCTGATGACTTACTGGGTAGTGGCAAGCAAATCTTCTTTGGTGTTAATTCTTTTAAGTCCAAACATTAGGTAAAATCAGAAGCTAAGCTAGAAACAGAGTGCTGTCACTTACTGAGTCAGCTGGTAGCTGGTGACAGAATGATCTCTATATGGAATGAGCAAATTCTTTTTCCCAGGCTTCAGTCTGAATCGTTAGGTTGGATATCACAAACAGCACAGCATCCACAGGCTCACACTCATCCTGTCAATGACGGAAGAATAAGAGATTTGAGACTCACAGAGAACAGAAAACTTTCTGGCCGATTTTTCCTTCCCTTGAAGCTCACAAGGTAGTTGCTGAATGGGCTCCTGCAGTCGGGCACTCGACTTTAAATAAGTATGAACATCCCACCAGTTTTTCCACACCTATGACATATTCACAGCAAAACTCCCTGGTGAGAATCACTGGTAACTTCAGCTTGGCTTCCATTTTCCCCTGAGGAGTGTTTAAAAATTCCAAATTGCCTGGGGTTTTCTGGGAGCCCTATTTGCAGAAAGAGAGCAGAGTCACTATTAACCCTTTGACATCAATTCTCTCTTCCTTCTCTCCACCCCTGGCACTCTGCTCATTTAATTACTTTGCTCCTCAGCTAGGAATAGTGAGCATTTGGCACCAGAATGGCGAAGTGCTCCCAAAGTGCCGTCTGTCAGCTCTGAGGCTGATGGACAATGGAAGACTGAAGGCCTTGGGGAAAGAGGTCTTTCTGCTCTGTAGCTCTGATCTGAGGCTGGCTCAGTTCTGTAGAGACAGAAGCTGACACAGCAACGTGCAGACTGTTGTCTCTGGCAGTGTTGCCCCTGAAGTATTAAGTGCAATCAAACATAACTCAGCAGGGCTCTATAGCTGTGATATTCTACTCAATCACATGCTTAATTTTTTGACATGTATCAGAAGCATGGTAATAAAGACATATATCTGTATAACACCATCTTCCACTTCTTTGAATACAGCCCCTCTAAGCAAATTCAGCAGCATATGTCCAAAATAAAACATAAAGCAAAAGCAAACACCTCAAAACCAGAAAGATAAATCATTTAAACACTAAGTGAGGCATAATTCTGAGTTTGGGCTGATAAATCCACATACTTTGCCCATTAGTTACTTCAATATGTGATCCAAAGATGAAGAAGGCCATGACCTGAGGCTGTTTAAAAATAGTGAATTAGTTTCACAAGCATGCTATTAACTGCTTGGGCTTTCATATAATCAATGATTAATTAAAAATATATATGTAGTTGTCCTAGTTTCAGCTGGGATAGAGTTAATTTTCCTCCCAGTAGCTGCTGTGTTTTGGATTTAGTATGAGAAGAATGCTGATGACACCAATGTTTTTAGTTGTTGCTAAGGAATCAAGGACTTTTTTTCCAGTCTCCTGTGTTCAGCTAATGAGCAGGTGTGCAGGAGCTGGGAGGGAGCACAGCCAGGTAGCTAGCCCAAGCTGGGCCGTGGAAATATTCCATACCACACGTTTTATACTGAGTTTATAAATGGGAGTTCAGCACGGGGCAGAAATATAATTTTTTTATCTTCTGTTTTCTATGAGTTCAAATCCTCTCTTGTCCAGGAGTTCAAACTTTTCCAGGAGGTCAGTCTTTTTTTGGAATTTCATGAAATTAACAAAATCTGTGAGATCTGGTTCTGTGAATGCTGCTTGGGGAGTGGCTGTGAATTGGGCATTGGGTGATAAGAAAATTGTATTGTATGTAGCTAGTTTTGCATATTAATTATTATTATTACTGTTAGTATTAGTATTTATTTTGTTGTCTTATTAAACTGTCTTTATCTCAACCCATGAGTTTTACCTTTTGTCCATTTCTCCTCCTCATCCCACTGGGGAGGAAAGCCAGGAGTGAGTGAGTGGTGGTCTGGTGCTTAGTTGCCAGCTGCTGGGTTAAACCACAACAATAGTAAAAAATCAATGATTTAAAACTATATTTTCTTAATGACTGATCTGTATTTTTTTCATCTTCTAAGATTGTTTATTGGCCTGACTTGATTTTTGTTTGCTGAGGTTTGAAAATGTCCTCCTTATATTGGCTCTGGTAAGAATTTTCTGTGTGGTGAAATCTAAAATTTCCCCCATTAAATATAGTGCTGAAACTCGTAGGTATTTCAGTAATCAGGGCTTTGGGGTAACAGTCAATGTGGTGACAATAGTCTCAAGTGCCTGGTGCTAATGTGCATCTGTGTCCGTAGATTCAGGCCCTGGAGGAACACAAATGGCTATACCATAGAGTTATCAAAACAAGAACAACATGCATTATTTATCTACTAGAGTGGAACTGGAAGGAGTTACAGTAAGGCTGGATATGCCTGAAAAACGTGCTTAGTACCTAAGCTTAATCTAAATTGTACTTGCATCTGTCCCATCTGAGGAGCCAGATTTGAACCACAATTCAACAGCAGAAACATGTTCCTAAATAAGCGTGTTTTTCTTTCCTGTAGACTGCATATCGAGGACTCTTGCCGTAGTGATTTTACAAACATACTGGCTTAACACAAACATTGTGGGGATGTCCCGTATCTTTGCTGTGACTCCTTCCATGCAAAAAATCTTGGTCAAAATTTTGGGCCTTATTTTTAAAATGTCCCTCAGAAGTTTGGACTTGAGCTGATTGGAAAGATGGTGTGAACAAGAAAGATGAAATGTGGTTGGGAACACAGGTCCTTTAGCATATTGGTATCTGTGGAGCGGGCAGCTCCTTTGCTGGGTTTTTCCATGTCTTAATGTAAGGTCCATTATGTGCCTTGAGTGCACAGCTAATTGTTGTCTTAGGCACACAGTTTTGTCTTCTGCCTGGAGTGAGGTTGAACAAACACCAACTGGTGTGTTGCTTAATGCAGTAGCAGAAGGGACTTTGACATTCTGGGAATGAGAAATCTGCAAGGATTTCTGTGGAAGAGAATGAGTGGCTGAGCACTGCTCCCAAATCCCTCCGAGCTTTGTGCATCCAGCTGCTGAGGTTATGATGATGAGGCTGGTCCATTAAGAAAGGTTTTCAGAAATGTCAGTCAGCTTTGTTTAACAAACAGAGCCTACTGGCAAGTCTCGTGGCATAATAGAATGGGAGGAGGCTGAATATGACCCACGTGAAAGGCTTTTGGTCTGAAATCTGGGATAAACAACAGCAAGACAGAGAGCATTTGTGTGATTGGGAACTCGCTCCACTCCAAACCATACAACCAACTTACTTGGCACTACTCTCTCGACAGCAAATGGCCAGGCTAGCAGTGACAGCCCAGCTGGTGCTTGGAGTTCAGATGCCCCTTAAGACTGATCCCAGAAGCAACAGCCAAGAGGTCTGACCTAGCTGAAAGCGCTAGCAAGCACTTGGGCTTGGCTGGCTTCACCCAGAGTTTGTTTCAGCTGGAGACAGGCAGGACTTATGATTTTACTCTGCAGATTTTATGCACTAATGTTGCCATTTAGTGTCCTGGGATTTTGGATGCAGACCCACAGCTGAACTGAGCTTTTTCTGCAACTTTTCAAGCAATAGCTGTTTCACATTTGTGACTCTTCTTTCACCAAAAAGGGAGTGAGATCTGCCATCTGTTACTTTAGCACCAGCAGCACAGAGACCTGTTCTCATCGCTTGTCACTCTGTGTTGCAAGCTCTCTGGTGAGAGCTGCCTGACTGGTGTTTGTCTAGCTGACTAGAGATGTGATAAAAGATTAGTCTTCACCCCTGCTGAAGGGTAAATACAGGACCCTGGTGGAAATCAGAAAGAGAAAGCAAGCCCCTCTTTGTTCTCCTTTCTGCTTGGATGCAATAAGGAGAAAAAGTGATAGGTAAAAGCACATATCATGGAGACGAGGAGCAGCTTGTGTCATTACTGACCTTCTGCTCTGGTGCAGTGCAAGTTTCCTTCCTGTTACTCAGTGCTAGGGTGGAGAAATAAAATGCCAATTTATAATGGCTAGGGAGAGGTCAGGCCAAAACTCGTAACCTCATTGCGAGGTCTGGGCTGAGACTGCATGGGGGTCCCCAAGCCTGCTCAGTTAGTGCTTATACACACTTCATACATCACTTTATAGACAGTAGTACAGAGGAGGGTTGAGTGTTACCGGTGTTTTTTAAGACCCTCTCTGGGAGGTGGCAGAGCTGTACCCCAGTATTTGCTATGAACTAGGCGGAGCAGATGGTGGAAGCTCTATTTCCCACAACTGGAATGCTTTTGCTATCCGGCTGCTGATGTTGACAGGGAGGCAAACGCCCACTGCTGTTTGAGTGGTCCCCATGTATGCTGCTGCAGCCATCTGCAGCCTGGTGTGGACTTAGCCTGCATAGCTTGTCCTAAGGGACCTAAATACTTAAAGCAGGTATGTGGTGGCAGGGCATGTGTCACTGTGGTCACCTTCTTCTGGGGAGAGTGAACCGACTACTCCAGAGCTCCGCGTTGTTGAAACCAGGCTGGTTCAAGCCTGAGGCTCTCTCTGTAGTCTCTGCACTACCTGGCAGCTTGCATGAAAGTGCTCCTTTTTAGTTTACTGTGATTACTTCAGAGAAATTAATTCCTAATTAGATAACTGACTAGTTCCCAAACTTGGCTTATGCCCACACACAGGTGCATACCTTTGGGGTTGGATTTTCTTTTTATAAACACTGCTAAAAACACGCTGAAATACTTTTCCCTCTTATTCATGCTAGCAATATGGTATTGCTATTTTCTCTTTTATTCCCTGGCCGTCCATTACCGCTCTGTTGTTTGACACTCCCAATATACACAGTAAGCAAAAACAGTGGGACCAGTTTAAGCACAGGCAGAGAGGCAGCTGTCTGTGTTAACAGGCTGTAAGTGGTGCTAAAACAGTGGTGGTAAAACCATGGTGGCAAAGGAATGCCAGCATCCTGCTGCTGACTTTGCCAGAGCTGGAGCCTGGGAGAACCTGGCTTGCTCTTGAACGAGACAGGAGGGCTATGGAGGCAAAGGCATCTGCTAGGAAAAAGGAGTCTATACCCTAGACAAGACTTTTCAGTTGGTGAGAGGAGAGACATCCCTGCCCTCTAACCATCTTACTTACCCCAAAATGCACTAAGCCCTGTCACAAAATCATAGATTGGGTTGTCCTCCAGCCTGGCCCTGCTCTGCCGCTCTGTTGTTCTGTCCCAATTAATTTTGTCCTGAGAAGCCAAGGGCCAGCTTTGAGAAATAACAAGATCATCTAACTATATTCCTTGTTATGTTCTTTGATCTTCAATAAAAATACCTCAACATTAAAAGCTCAGTCCTGTTCTTCCTGAGTCTGTGGTGAGAGGAGCCTGGCACTGCTCTCAGGACGTGGTCTGCATCTCAGATGACTGAGAGCATATCTATTAAGAGCAGGAGAAAGAAAATACAACTCATCACTGCACTGTACTAACAAGCTATTAAAGACTGTATTTTCCTTGATTTTCATCGGTAACATTAATGTGATGCAAGTATGAGCTAACGGAAAGAAGATCAAAAGTATGGATTCTCAAAGTCATTGTGGATGCTGGCTTTGCTAGTGAAGAGTTACTTCTGTCTCTGGCTTCATAGTAATTTTTCTGGCTCCTGCAGTACAGGATGCTTTTTAAATATCTACCACAAATCCATACAGAAAAATATTTATAGCGCTTGTGGTAGGTAATAATTTCAGATATTTATTAAAAAACAAAAGCCCGTGCAATTCTTCTTCTTCTAAAAAAATAAATTTCAGCCCTATATTTTTAAAGACTAAGCAGCATCACAGGGAATTTTGGTGTTTAATATTCTGTGTTCATAGTACTCTAAAATCATCTAACATTTAAAAAAGTGGCACTGCACAATGAGGCACCAATGCACATTTTTAAGGCTTGTCAGGTTTTTGAGGAAATACATCAGTCTGATTTTGAGAGCTTTTTATAGTGATAGGGCAGTTTTCACAGAGTTTACAGAGTTTGTTCCACCTTGGAGTTTAGCTGGAACTTAATCTCGAAACATAATTTTACAAATTTTTTCCTGGGTCTGGAGGTTTTCAGAAAGTTTTTAAAGAAGAATGGGGACATCCACAAGTTTATCTGAGAAAAACACAGCCAATTTGAAAATCAGAAGAAATATGTACAGTTGTACTCTCTGGATAGTTTTAAGAGATCTGAAACATTATATTTTCTGTGGGTTATTTTTGCACCTCTGATTACCAACATGGGAACATTTCCTGAAGTTTACCCATCGTGGCACAAGCTTATGTGGAATGACAGAACGTAAAGACATTGTTGAATTAGCGTTATAATTGCTATACAGATTTTTATAGGCTTGGTACATCTGTAGTCTGAAGGAAATGGATTTAAAAGACAATTTTTGTTGCTTAATGCATAACTCCACTTTGAAAGAATGTAGATAACAAGTTCTGGTTCAGATTAATTTTACCTAGTCCAAAACTGGAGTTAGAAGACCTAAAACTACGTAAAATGGCTGGACTGGCCTATAGTAGAGTGTGTGTGCCCCAGTCCCTGTGCAGAAGATGGGTACTTGCCTGGAGATGCTATGAATAAGCAGTGTTTTCCTTTGTGGCAGCAGAATTGCCATTTTTTAATCCTGCTGTTCTCTCTGAGAGGACCAAGTGTGAGTGCTGGACTGATCACGGACCTGCTGCGCCTTGCATTGTCATTAACATTGCCACCCTCAGGTGGTGCCAGTTTGGTGTTACAACCTCCAGACCTTGCTCTCACAGTTGGTCCATCACTACAGGGTTATCACAGCAGAAATGTAATCCCTAAAATTTTTTGGGACTGTATAGCTCACTGCATTTGGACCTTAGCATGTAACTGAGATGCCATTGCTAATTACTTATTTTGATCTTGATGGGAAAAATGTTGCCACATGGTCAATCAAACTCTGACTCTTAAGGGGAAAAAAGCAAAACTTTGGCTTCTACAGGTAACTGGGCTTTCATTTCAAGAAAGAGAGCATTTATAAATTCTCATTTCATTACCGATTTCTTCCCTTTGCAAATACCTGCTAACAGATTAAAAAAAAAAATCTACCAAAAGCCACTGGCAGAAAGTACACATAAGAAATTCTGACCTTTGTTATGACTGTGGCAACTCCATCTGGGTAGTTGAATTAATGAGAAAATACACCCTTCTCAAACCCCCACACTTACCTGTCTTGCCACTGAGCATTTTTGAGTTCATATGCTTAACCTTGGATGATGGTGACTCCTTGAGCAGAAGATGGTGCAGGAATGCCTCAGGGTACTGAAGTGGCTAGGGAAGGACACGGGACGTGGGTGGAAGAGCCCAAACACCTGCTCAGCCGTACCTACATTTTTTCTGATAAAAAAGTATCACAAAGGGGTTTGCTGAGATATGAAATGTTTTGGGGAAGCAGAGGCAGTGTGAGATCCTTCACATCTGGAAATCGTCGCATAAACAGTATCTTCTACATAGGTATTTCACTCTTAACAAACAAGTAATATTCATGTAGATGAATAATAAAAACTACCTTTCTAGTTCTTTAATATTTCCTTTCTGCTTTGCGATTTTTCATCAAAGCAAGTGAATCTGTGAAGATGCTGCTGGTGTTGTGGGGTGACTAGGTTGACAACAACAGCTACCAACGTACTTTATTTTTCTCTGAGACCTTCTGAGGCTCAGCTGGGCAACAAGAATGGGATTTGGTACAAGCTGTACCTGCTTATGTTATTTTGTCAGTTTTTATAGTTATTTTTGAAAGTGTGTCCTGCAAAAGAATATGATGCGCCAAGGCAACTCTGGAACATACATAGATCTGAGTATCTCCCTCTCCATATGCCTGTCTGGACCCACATTGTACCTCTGACTTAGTTTTAATGAAAAGGGAGTTTAAGTTCTACAGAATTTAAATTATTTTTGTAATTAAATTTAATTTCTTCTATACAAATTTGATTTGTATACAAATGTGTGGTCTGTGATACTGAGACTTGTGGCCAAATAAGTAATGCTGAAGAATGAATCCATTTTCTGTGCCTGCACAAAGCAGGGATGTGCACAAAGCAGCAGAAGAGAAGGAAGGCGATGAGGTGTGGACAGTGGCCATAAGGTCTATGAGAGCCGTCACAACCCCTCCTCAGACCCTCAGAAGTTTTGTTGAGATGAGCTCCAAGAGCACGGAAACAGAGTTTGCATGATACACAGGACACCCTTTCTTTCAAAAGCTGCTGCAAAACCAAGCCCTGATACTTCAGCATATTTTGAATGTCAGATATGATTTATGAAATGAGACTTCAAGCCTTATTTCCTTTTATTACCGAATAAAAGTTTTTGAAATGCTTATTAAGATAACCTGAGAATCAAGGAGGAAAACAATGAATCACTCGCAAAGAAGAAATGAATTTTCAAGAGAATACTAAAAAAGAAGCATTTATCATTCATGCTTCTTCATTTATCTCCCCAGGCTGAGTTACAGTCCCATCTGTGTGACTGATGCTGCCTCTGGACAACCTTCTTCCCCACCTCCTGCCTTGCCTTTCCCAGGTTAGTCGCGCCACCTGCCCAGAGAAGTCGAGGAGCTGGAGCTCCTTTGAGGTGATGTGACAGAATTTCTCTCTCTTCCCCCTTTGCCATCATATTGCAGCCCGTTCAAAGAGTGAACGCAAATCAGTACGCTCATCTGCTGAAATCAAGCAAATCTTACAGGCTGTTCTGCACTGTCGTTCATGATGAAGTCATTTTCTGACTGTGGATTCTTAGACTGCCGTTACAACATGAAAAAGAGCAATTTCTCCAAGTGAGGAGCTGGAAGACTAAAGCCAGAGATGTTCAGTGTGATCCTGGTCTTCACCCAGAAACACTTGACTGTAGCAGCTGCAAGCTAAAAAATATTCAGCCCTTCTTAGGCAGTGTTGTTTGCATGCTAGGCCAGGGGACATGTAGGGTACCTATTCCCGTCACCCAGGTACCGCCTGGTCAATGATCATCATCTGCTCAATCTGTTTAATCTCCTCTCTAGTTTAGAACTATTTTGTTCCTGTGAATCTTCTGTCTGTCATTACAAAAGCACTATAGAAAAATAAATTGCTTGCTGTGCTCATCTGTATGTTAGCTCAGAGATTGATTTTTCCAGCTCACAGCATCAGTAACAAACTGAAAAGTTTGGAAGTGGTTCTGCAATGCACTAACAGATAAGCTTCTGCTCTTCATCCCACTCAGTGCAGGACTGGACTAGCTGGTAATTAATATAGGGCTGTGTTCGAAAAAGTCAAAAAGAGAAGTGAGGCTCTAAAAAGTTGGCTCCTCACCTTCAAAAGTGTTACCTTCAGTTTCTGTAAGTAATAGCGGCTCCAGCACTGGACTCCCTCCATTCAGTAAGGCACTTGGAAAAGAGCTATCAAAGGCAACTGGAGCTCCTCCTCTGCACTAAAAGTCCAAGGCATTTGTGAGACTCCATGTTTATTCCCAGTCTTCATTAATAATGGAAACCTGCAGAAAAGAGGAAGGACACCTATAACCTGTCACAGGTGTGACGCAGGCTGGCTGTTTATTTACTGCTGATGTTGGACACAGGGATGTGTACGGTCAGGGAGGCATTGGGACCCTGGGGTTGCTGTGAATGCTCTTTGGAGAGGAGAGGCCTCCCAAGTATTCTGCTCAGTTTGGAAAATATAATCAGCAATTAAATTGCATTAAATCTGAAAATAAGGATTAAACTCCAAGTTCAGGAGGTCTTAGTTCGGGGAAGAGCAGTTCAGCACTTGTCTGAGTGTCCGTGTAAGAGTTAGAGCTTAGATGTCTAAACATGGCCTGGTGGAGTTTTTGGGATTAATCATCTACCAGACTGCACTGGTTACTCTTTTTTCTTCAAGAGCTTTGATATCGCACATTGGCATCTACTTCCTGTACAGTGCACGTGCACAAACACACACAGAGGCACATCTCTTTTGTCTCCATAATATAATGAAGATGTCTCCCTGTTTTTGACAAAGGTTGCTCTGAACTTCTTGTTCGACCTGTTGAGCCGTCTATCTTGAATACCTCCCGTATCGTGGCCTGGCTTCTGCTGTCAATATGTGATTACCCATTGAAAAGTGTTTCTTTTTAGAGTTGTCAGAGAGAACAACAGGGCCAACATCCACATCTTTGCCCAAGACCGTAGGTGAAATACTGATGAGAAGCAAAATTTACCATGAGAATTCATGAAAACTGAAGAAATATTCCTTTGAAAAAGCCCAACAACTGACTTTATTGCTGAGATCAAAACTAATTCTTTACTATCTATACTCCTTATTTAAACCTTAGTCTTGAAGTAAGCGTATGCCAAACTTACCACTGAAACTAGTGGTGACTTAGACATGTAAAACTGCAACGCTGTAGCAGCTAGCAAGACTCCAGTGCAGCAGCATACATTCTTCCTCTTGTGATTTTAGATATTATTGACAGTGCTGCTGTGAATTAAAATCTCCTGAGGCTGGTTCCGGGCTATGGACCTATTCTATGGCCCATTTCACAATGACTTTAGAGATCCCACGTACAGAGACAGAGGGACAGAAACTCCTGTGAAGTATGCAAATTATCTAGAGATATGTTCTATTGTCATTAAGTTAGCAATAACACTACTGGTGATTTACTGGTACAGGAGTGAGACCTTAGGAATTCCTGGTTTTAAGGTTATATACAAATAAGAGATATTTTTATTATATCACTATAAATTCGGTTGAAAAGGCAGACTAAATGGCATGTGACCACAATTATTAATAAAAGACCCCGAACAGTAAGTAAATAGCCAAATAGTAAATAATATTTAAAAGCATATCGATTATATTGATTGGACAGAAATGGAGAGGATGGCAGAAACTCCATGTCTTCAAATAGAAGAAAACCAAATTATGACAGTTTTCACTGCATACTCTGCAAAGGACCAGCTGTACTTCAATTTAATTAGTTTTTGCCATATTTTTATCGTACTGAGACACGTATAAAGACCTGGGGAGATGATCTAAGTTCAGATTATGTCCATATAGATTTTATACCTATACTGTTGCCATCATACAGTACAATATGATACAATACAACACAATACAATGATAGTACAATATTGTTCCCCAGACTATCACAGATTAGATCCTCTTCCTTATAGCACCATTTTTCCCCCTAAAATGAAAGGACAGAAAAAAGCAGTTGATTTCTTCGAATCAATGAAGCTGTCTCATCTACTTGCCGAGCACTACCATGTGCATTTGTATCTATGTGCGTTTATGTGACGTATTACTGGAAAGGGACTGTCAGAAGGCAATGTTTGCAGGGGCGAAGAAGAGAGGTTTTAGGGGTATGAAATCACAGCAGACATTCCAGTTATCCCATTAAAACTAGTTGTGACCTTTAAATAGAAGAGTGATACTTTGGAGGTTGACGTTTGATTTCCCAGTGTGCTCCCAGCGTGTTTTAATTTGCTACAAAACGATGAGTAGCATTCGTCTGAGGCTAAAAGTTTCTTCTGGAAGAGCACAATATGCTGTGAAAACTGCAATTGCATTTTATGACTTGCCAGGAAGTCTTTCAACGTGCTAGTCAAATTATCAGAAAAGGAATGGGAATGGGTTTATAAATATTGCATGAGAGGAGCTGTATAAACAAACAAAAAAAACCCCTATGGTCACGGACATATTACTCCTTTTATTAAAACAGTATTTATTCATACATTAAAAAATCAGATTGAAATATTAAAGAGTTTGGTCTAAGCTCAGAAAACTGAAACAATAGCTGTTTCGGTCTCTGTTTTCAGTGTCCTTTCCCTCATCATCATACAGTTCATACACTGCTGTGAGCATAACTCTCCCTCTGGACATGGCTTTTCGTGTTGTGGGAAATCTTTATAAACACTCTGCCTTGCCTCAGCTCAGGCAAGGAGCTGTTACTTGCAGGATACGTCAATTCCTACAAATGATGGATGCTCAAAGCTCAAGAGAAAGGTGGGAAAAGCCCCAGGGCCAAGAGCTTGGTTGCTCTTGGAGGTGAGCAAACGTGAGGTTTTTGCCTTGCAGAGCCGTTTCCCACTCAGCGGACTTTGTTCTTACGCTTCCACTGCCTCTTCTGTTGTGCTTTTGGGGAAGAAAATGGAATTTCCCTGCAGCGATGCTGCTGTGGTTGGATGCGTGCATCGCCATTGCATTTTGGTTTTTTCACCTGATTTCAGCGAGGCTCTGTGGGCAGATGACCACCATATTCTACCTGCAGCCTCACCAGGGAGCAGCCCATCCCCAGCAAGTCCCGCAGTGCCAGCACCCTACGAGCATGGCAGCCCTCTCCCTGGGTTCACAGCCTCCAGGGTCACACCTTCACAAGCTTCTCCTTCACCATTCTGAGACAATGGTGCTGCTATGAGGTATTCTTGATTCCACCACCAGTAGCTCGTTTTCAGAAATTTGAAACAGAGGATTGAAGGTTTTACCCCATTTACTATTTGTTTTTTTTATGGAGCAAGCTCTGGAAGAGTCAGGTCGTCTGACCTGTGAGAAACAGAACAGGCTGTGTTTTAACCCCACGTTCCTGTGATTGTCACTGCGGACTGCAAGGCGATGCTCCTCTGCTTGGAGTTTGTTTCCTGAGCTTCTCTCCCAAAATTAGCCATTTGCACTAGCTCTCCTCCCCAGAAGGTGCAGCTGATGTTCTGCCCAGTAATTCCTTTACCTGGTATCTGAGTTACTAGGAACTGGCAAAATGCTCAGTGATGAACAGAAGGTGTTTGGTAGAGGCTATCTCATTTGGGGTTCAGCACTGTTTGTGCCCCCCCAGAGCAGCTGCAGAGCCCGCAGGCTCTGGGGTGTCCCCTGGCCTTGAACAGGAGCTAGGGGAACAAAAGTAACAGCATATGGCTGCTGAGGGCAGGTAAATGGAAAGAGAGCAGGATGGAGGTGCTCTGTGCACACTCCATGCTGGAAGTGCTGCAGGTGGACCCAGGGAGAAATGTAGGTTACTGGGACCACAGCTAAATCCACACTGGGGCTGTAAAGGAGCTGGTGACTATTTGTGTTGGTGACAGCTGTAGGGACCACAGGAAAATAGAAAGGGTTTCACTGAATTCTACACCGAGTTTCGGTTTTTGTATCTTTTCCTTTTTTTGGGCTTGTTTCAGGAACTTTTGGGGAAGTCAGAAAACTGTCAGATTTCAGCTATGACATGTAAGTGTTCATCACTAGTGTTTTACATCTTTGTCTTGCAGGGTGCTAAACGGGCGGTGAAAGTGTCAGCTCCAGAACAGTGGGTTTGTTGTTTGCAGTTGCTGGCTTGGGCAGGTTTTTCCAGCTTTATCCACTGAGACCTTGAAAATATAGCAGGTCTACGGATATGAAGTGAACTAGCATGTCGTACCTTCTCAGGCCATTAGTACCTCTGGGCTTTCGACAGCCAGGATTGTTGTGTAATTGTTTTCCTTCTCTATGTGGTTGTTAAATGCTGTTATTCAATACAAAATGTTTCTGGACTGTTTCATTAGTAATAATAGATTATTTTCCCAAACAAGCAAAGCAGAAGTGAGCTTCAGTGTCTCTGAAATTATTACAAAGGTAATTATATTAGTTCCACTACTGCCAAATAGCATTTATAGTTATTTTTTTGTGTTCAATCCAGTTATTCATTTTCTTTAATAATTTACAATTTGACTGTCGCCATGGCACCGCTTTGCTTTGTACCTAGCAATAATGGTACTGTAGGCAGGAAGCCGGCCAGGGAGTGAACAATAACACCTAATATCTGAAGTCATGACTGAGAAGAGAATTTTGAATGAAGAAAAACAAACTTTGCCAGGCCAGACTGCCAGGAGGTTGAGACCAAATGCTGGAGGCAGGGCTTCCCTTCACTGCACTGTTTTGCTGGCTCCAAAACCACTGTATTTAGGGGATGCAAAAATGACTAGATCATCTAAGCCTTAAACATGCTAAGTAGAAAAAAGTAGTGTTGTCCTTTGTAATATTGTTTAGTCTTTAACAACACATTTTAGATAGAAGATTGACAACTCATAGTGAATCTCCTCTATTCTGTTTGTACTACTGAGACTAGGAAAGAAGTTGAAGTTACTTTCAAACCCCTACCCTCACATGTTTTTTAAGTGAATTGTTCAGTTATCTTCTCAGTAGACAGTGTTGAATGATCTGTTATTAACTACTTGCTCTTCTCTTCATTATTATTATATCCTGTCTTAAATCTTTGGCGTCAGTATATTTTTTTTCTTTGGTTTTAATAATTAAAAGGAGAATGATTACAGACTCAATCTGTTAAAGTGTCTTCTCTGTAGAAGTGAAACACTGTGCATTATTTGCACTACAATGAAAAAAAGGATCAGAGAAAAAGAAAAAAGGAAAAGGAATAGAAAAAGAAAGTTTTGAATTTTCAATCTAGACAAACTTACATGGTGCCCAAACCATTTCCTGATTATGATTTTACTGATGGGAAGGGAAAACTCTTTAAGCTTTCTTTAAATTGTTTATCAATGCCGACTGCACATCTTATACAATGTCAGTAGAGAATGAGTAAGCTACCCGTGGGAAAGACGTGATGCAGGACACAGATTTTTTTTCCAGTAGAGGGCACTGAAGAAATATAACCAGATCACTGCTTATTACCATGGTGCTCTGAATTGGAAGCACGAAGGGCTGGTTATTTCAGAGCAATGCCTATTCTCTGAGGCTTTATAATCTGAATGCATATCAAAGAAGTCTGTACGGGCTGTTAATAAACATCTGAACGTTGTTATCTAGATGCTTTGTTAAATTTCTCTTTTGAAAGGGTTTAACTAAACTCTGTAGGCTTGCTACTGTTGAGCACCCTTTCTGTATTCTGAGTGCTAAACTACCTCTTTCTTATTGTTTCTCAGTCCCAGCTTTAATGAATACGCTTATTATGGAGGGATGCTGCACAGGAAGGCACTAGTTCTGATGTGCCTGGTTCACAGGGGACTTTAGCTTGTCTCTGTTAAAAGGGCCAATTTACATTGCTTTTCTGTACATACAATGGCAATAAAATTTTATATGAAATTATTAGGGGGAAATGTTGTGTTACCTAAAATAATCTAAATATTAATTTTACTTTGGGACTGATTAAAACATATGCATTACACAAAGTTTAGCAGTTTTCTTTGAAACAAAAGAACAGTCAGAGAGAAAGGGAGATAGAAAAGTGCAGTGAAAATTATCCAGCCTATCACTTATAAGAAGCCCGAATTTTATTTACTAGGTGTGTGACTGTCTTGCTTACCTTCTGCCTTTTGGCAGCTGTATCGAGGATAGTTTTTGACACCAAATTTCAAGTTCTGGTCAGATTTGAATGATATTTCAGTTTAATCCCCAATCATTTATTTTCTGGTGGCATATGTGTATTAATTTGTTATTAGACAGCACCAAAACCAAGGGTTTTTTTTAATTTTGAATGCTTCTTTTCTTAATTGTTGGTGATGTGTCCCTTACATTGTTAACTTTGAACGCAACTTTTGGTGAACTCCTTCCTATTTGTGAGACATGTTTTGCAAGTTGATTTTAGGCTAGACCTTCATTCCCCATCCCCTACTCCATGGAGGGTTGAGTCTAACCTTGTACCTGGAGTCTAATGTGAGATGTTGCTTAGCCCACATGGCTACAGGGCAAGAGAATAACAGCTACTGAGATGTATGTTTGAACTCATTTTACAAACTGAATATTGATCTGGTTAAGCACAAACAAGTCCCTCTTGCTGAGCTAACACAGAAGGTGATCATTCAAGGTAAGCACTATTTCTCCTCTATCCATTTCCTTTTGCAGGAGATAGGTAACAAACATAATTAATTAGGCATTTCTTTCCTTGCTTTGCAAAAGCAGCCAATGCTGCAGGCACAAACAAACAGCTTCTCTTTCGAAAGAGCTGACTAGTTTGGAAACATTATCTATAGTTAGTGTGAAGAATGTCACACGGACCAGTAATGTGGGTTGCTTTTAATGGAGACCAGTGTTTATATTTAACGGATTAATTCATAACTTAATAAAAGAGGGGTTTGGGTTTCAAATGAAAATGGATCTAAAGGAATACCGTAATGCATCTTCCTCCTACCTTCCCTCCGCCTGTGGAAATACCCTCAGTTCTCCATGTTCCCTCTCAGGGTACTCTTTGCCCCTCAGTGTTTTTTGACCTCCATACTCTTGTTCCTTCCATGTAGCCTATTGCCACCACTATAATTTCAGCGCTGCCATGTCCTAAGCAGCCTTCACCATCATGCCTCTAGATCTGTCAGTGAGGGTCCTTCTCATAGTTGATCCAATCCCGCTTATAACTTCTTCCAGTAAAATTGCCAAATTGCTGTAGTTTCCCCTGCCATCTCAGCCTACCCCGTGGTCCTTCCCATTCCCCACCGCCAGCCCCTGGCTTTTCCATGTTCTCACTACAGGGTGACAAATTTCCCTGTTCCTCATTGACCGCTGTTGGCTGCTGGTCAAGAAGAGCTAGCTCTTTGTAATTAGTGACTCTCCGGAGAACCTACATACGTTCTTTGACCTGCCAGCCAGCTGGCTGCCAATACAGAAGCGATGCACATTTTTATCAGCCCACTGGCCAGGAAACCCTGCCTTCTGGCTGGGAATTACCGGTGCTCTGCCTGACACCCCAGCAGAGCAGATGCACACGCAAGCTTTTCCTCAGGGCTTGCTTGGCAGCAACAAGGACGAATTCAGGTTGAAGGGGTTCACCACAGAAGTATCATCTAAATGCTCACCGAAAGTGTGGGAAGATTACACGAATACTCTGATGATGAGTGAACTAATTTTATTCACTTGCAAATGCAAGTCAAATGCATTAACAAGCAATATTTTTATTACTGGATGGAAAACTTTAATCTAATTCACAGATAAGCAGGGTGACAGTGAGTATTACGGTGTTAGATTAACAGCCATTTACACTCTTTCCTCCATGGGGCAGGCCAGCAGGCGGTCTTCCCCCATCTGCAGCAACTTTTTTACAATTTCAAGTCTTGCTGCGTAGGAAGACTTGATATTAAGGAGAGCTAATATGGCAGTGTTCCTGCTCGCTGCTCCTCCTCCTGTGGGCTGCCCGGGTGTGACCCCCTTTGCTCTCTTTTGGCCTGTGAACTTTGCTGCCTTTCTCTATCCCCTAGTTTCTCCCAGTAGCCATGTTCATTCCATGCCATGCTCTCCTCTGATGCCCTCTCCCATAGCTTTAATATCCATCCTTTACATCCCATGCAAGAAACACTTACAGTGAACTTTCCCACCGTCCTCCTGTTTCTCAGGTTATAACCTATGTGTCCCAGTTTTGGGAGCTATTGCTTTAGGTTAGCAGGGCTACAAAAATCAGGGCTGTTCAGACACCAGCAATAGGCCTGGGGGGTCAATATGTTATTACACCTGACATTTTCTGTGCTCTCGTTTGGGAGGAAAACCAGCTCCTCAGTAAAAAAGGGGAGAGAAATAAAGATGTGCCTGGTCTGAGCTCAATATGCTCAAAAAACTTGCCAGTACTGAGGACTGCAAAGCAGATCGGTGTATGGAAGGCAGCTTATTTAGGGCTAAAATCTTCTCCCTCTGTATCTTTTGGGAAGGCAGCTGGGACAGTTTGGTATTTTTGGCCATTCAGACCCAACAAGGTCATGTAACCTTTGGTCTGGTTTTCCTATGTGATCTGCCTTTGCATCAGGATGTTTTGTTACAGCTGGCTAGCATGCTCTGGCTGGTGTCGGTCATGTAGGACCTTACTGTTGCACACTTGCATTAATACAGTAAAACAAGCCCCAAACAGCAAAAAAATCATGCGCATTCACTAATAAGACTTTAAGGGAGAAAACAGGCCCTTTATTCCTTTTGGGGTTTTTTTGTTTTTTTTTTTTTCTTAATTGAGGCTGCACTGTCGCAGAAAAAAATTGTTTAAACTGAGACATAACTAAAGTTGCAAAAGGACAAGCATTTTGAATTAACTCTGTTGATCAGCCTCATTTCAATGAAACACTAACCTGCATTATTCTTCTCTCTCCAGTCCTATAAGCTCTCCCTGGCATTTAAATAACAGATCAATCACTTCAGCTCCAGGCTAAGAAATCCTTCCTGCAATATTACGGGGCAGGTAGGCTTTCAGCTCGGCATACTTTTCAGCACAATGATCGCAACTTGCAATTAGAAATTTCATCTTGCCTTATGAAACTGTAAGAGCCTGTTCTGATGTGAAGACTACATGCTACAGATTTGCACTTTCTTGTGAAATACCTGAATTCCTAAGCAATGCAGCTCTTTACTGATAAGCAAAACTGTCCTGGTGAGACGTGATTAATTTCATAGCTGGAATAGGGTGACTTCTCTGTAAAAAAGAACATGCGACATGTCTTCCCTTTATGTTCATGGAATACAATTTTGAGCATATCCTAATTTCTTTGCCTTGACTCGTTATTCCAAAAAGTTCAACCTTAGATTTAGTTCTGTTGATCTGCCTGGGATCTATGCCTAGATCTGGGAGGTCTAGGAGCGATGCTGCTGCTGGGGATACGCTAATGACTTACGACTGCTCAGTGAACTGAAAGGAGCTTTCTTTGCTTCTTGTGAGATCCATACCAGTACTTCCAGCAGTAGGACTCACAATTGCCAGTCTCTACCCTTGTTTGCTTGACTGGTCGTGAAATTCTTTGCTTTGGATTGCGCTGCTAGGAACATTTGTGGTTTTAAGTTCTGTTACACTGGTTCTCCCTGTGACTCTTGCAGGTAGCCAGTGTCTCGGGCTTGTGGGCAGCTACCACTGGAAGGAGGAAAGGCTTAGACCTCTTTCTTGAGAAAGAGGATTCAAAAAACCTCACCTGAACAGGGAAGAAATAAAAGTGAAATAAAAAAAATTTTTTTGAAAGCCTTTCTGTTGCTGTTTCTGTTTGCAGATGCACACAGCGCTCTCTAACAGGGCCCAGCTCATGCAGCTCAGTTTCTGAGCAGCTGTGTGCAGGCTTGTTTTGGATTGCTGTCCCCTGCTGCGAGCGAAATCGTAGCTTCTACCTAAACCTGCATTAAGGAGAGGTGTCCAGCAGTTATCTCTCGCTCCCCAAGGGAATAAAGCAAACAAATATTTTTGACAAACTAAAAGAAAATGGTTCAGACCATGACCAAAACAAATTAATTCAGTCTTTGCCAGCAAATTCATTCAGTATTCAGATGGTGCTATTAATTGCTACTGTAGGAGAACATAATTTTCGTGTTATTTGTGTGATGCTGAATAGAAGAATAAAAATGAAAAACAAATCAGAACAGTAAAAAGAAAATATTCAGAAAATGTAATGGTACTGAATAAAAAAATTAAAAAGCAAATAAAAACAATGAAAAGCAAATATTCAGAAAATGTAAAGCATGTTCATCTGCTTAGGAATCCTACAGTCCAGCCCAATCCAGTGCAATCCAAACTATTCACATAGTGAGGCTGTGCTCTGTAGCAGGTAGTTCTGCACTCCTTGTAGACCAATGTTTCCATGTTGATTACAGACAACAGTGAATTGCTTAGGAAACTCAGAAAGTCCTGCTTAGAGCATTTTATCTTAACATATCCAATTTAGGAGAAAATTTGTATTTTTACAGGAGGGAATTAAAGAAAAAAGTAAAAGAAAAATGCAAGGAGTCAAGTTAAATTGATTGTTTTTCTTCAGCTATCATCAATCAGCTCCAGTAGGAATCAAAAGAGACATTTTGGTGTTAAATTAAACACTTCTATAAGTTTACTTTTGTACATATTTATGAACCTGCTTTTAATAATGAAATCTTACAGATTTTTTTTTGAATAATACACAGAGTAGCACCTATATCCTCAAAGTCGCAGTATTTTACAGACTAAAGCTGACAGGAATTCCACAGACTGACTGTGGAGCAATACGGCTGAATTTTCTTTTGCATGGATAGACCAGTGTTTGTTTATGCAAACTTCACATGGGCTACTCTGGCATCATGGCAGAGTGTCTTGTCTTAGATTTGAGAAAGGCTATTCAAGAAGAAATATAATCCCAACTACCCCAGGTGTGTGTGCAGGTACCTCCCATCAAGGGATCCTTCTACAGTCAATGCCAATAAAAATAATTTGCCCTATACAATAGAGAGGCTTGAGCTGTAAAAAATGAAATCACGGATTTTATAAGAAAAATGACTAAATACTAAAGTCCCAGTTCAACATTAGGTTTCATGTCTGAAGTGATTTTTCAAGGCAATTTCCAAGGTTGACTTAAGCAGGTATTCAAGCAGATAAGGGGAGAGGATGGAACTGTGGTTTGGGTTGTAGTCCAAAGGTCCTAATGTGATATACTTTCCATGTAAGATTTGCAAGCCACTTGCTTTCTTTGTGTCTCAATTACCATTTGAGTAACTTGCTGCCCTGTCTAGTGTGGTGATAAAGATTTGATACATAGAAAGACACTGTAAGCATCTGCTCCATGATAAATGTTACATAGATGGAATTACATAATAACTCTCCCAGCTAGCAGCTGGTCTACTATAAAAATCGAGACTTTTTCTGAGGATGGACAGCAAACTGCTGTGAAGGTAGAGCTCTTCCAACTTTTTTTTTTCTTTTGTCAGAATAAAGCATTGGCTTCCCATCCACTTACAAAGACAGGGAGGAGTTTCTATGGGATCTATCTTTTTTGTCTTTAATTATTGTTACTGGAGGTCTTAGGCTGGGAATTTAAATTTGAAGCTGAATTCTCACAGCAATGGCTTTGTCTCTGTTTTTTTACTTGCATTTCTTGTTTTGTTGTTTTTTGTCTGTGAAGATTTTTAGCGACGAAGACATCAGATCCTTAGCTATAAGAGAGGGCTTAAACTAGTCCATATAGAATGGGACATCAGTAATGCCAGGATGTAATCTATACTAATTAAAGATTACTGCAGATGATGCATTCATGAAGCAGCACAGACTTAATTTAAGGAGCAGCAGGGCTAAGTGGTATGTCCACACGGATGGTCCCAGCAGCAGGTAATGAGATGGAATCCCCAGCAAGTACACATGCACATCCGTGTGAGAAGGAAAAGGTCAGGAAAGTCTTAAGAGGACACTGTAATTTTTTTAAGTCAGAAGCCTTTAATCTGAACATTTAAATTTTAGAGGCTGATAATGCTGGGACAAAACAGGCTTATGGTACAGTTTCCCCTAGAGACCTCTTCCTCTCTCCTCATGCAAGCTGAGTATTGTCCTACTTAGAAGAAAAGACTGCTGTGCGGTAAAAGGCAGATTGCAATTGATGGTTCCTGCAACTTTACCGGTGGCTTGATGCTGGTTAAGGACCACCAGAAACTTATTTTAGCAAAGTCCCGAACAATTTTGAATTGGCTGAGCCCACAACTGGCTGTGGCCATATGACGGACAAGGAGTCAAGAGACAAGGATGGCACACCGGGGTTTCTCAGGGGCCACAATAATTTTGAAGTTAAGCATGCTGCACATGTGAGAGAGAACCAGTGGGAATTACATAAGCAGCATTGCTTGAGGGCCGTTTCAGGACTAGTTGCATCTACAGTAGAAGTGGTTGGAAAGGAAAGACAGCAGCATGGCCATTCCGCGTTTGTGACCCAAGGTGTTTGTCGGGCTGCATTAGCAAGTTACCCTTCATATCTCCTGTAAATCTGCCATTAATTTTCACTGTCCTTATCTTTTAAAACAAAGTTCCTTATAGCTGGTATGAACCTAACTATAGGGTTTTGAAAGTAAACCATAAAAATCTCTAGGAGTAACCTCAAGTAACTCTTCTGGACGTAAAATTTTTCACTTTTTAGTCTGATATCTCAAGGGATTTTAAGTCCAACATTCTCGCCATGAAATAAAATTTCTGCTTGTGGGACCAGCTTTGATGGGATGTAAAGCAAAGTCTGAAGTTTTATTTATGTTACTGAGATTTACAACAAACCCGAAAAACATGGGTCAGGGCTAGAAGGAGGTGAGGAATCTGGGTGATAATTACACTGGTTATTACAAGGTACTGCAGTTCAGTCCGGCAGGGATGGAAAGTTATTAGCAGATGTCTCTGGAAAGGCCAATGTGTTTGTTGCCCTTTTTTCCCCAGGCTTCACTGAAAATGGCAGCTGAGGTCAGGCAGCTAACACAATTACCACTAAAAGCACAGCGTAAATTTTCAGGTTAGGAAAAGACAGAAAGTGTGTGGACAAATTTGAAGTTTGCTGTTCACCTTGGCCTGATGATCTGTACACTGTAGCTTTCTGAGGCTGGATGAGATGCATCTGACCAACCCCAAGTGTCGGTTACAATCAAACTGGCATTGTTTATGCCCATATGTGCATGTACACTTACACACGTGTTTGGTGCTGATGAAGGACCAGAATAAGCTATATAGATGAAGGAAAACTGCTGAAAACTAGGAAACAGTGGCAGATTGAATAGGGTATGGTGGTGGTGGTAGTTAAAAACCAATGTGGAAGAAAAACATATATTCTGGGTGTTCAAAATCAAACATCCCATATTAATATTGACTTGATTGCTCTTTACAGAAATGGAACATTTGAAGCGATTCTAGTTTTGATCATTATTTCTGTCTTCTGAGGGCAGTAATATGGTGCAACTACCTTTACCAAAGGATTACTGGACAAAGACAGACCACAACACAAAGTATTTTTAAAAAATTTATAAACTAATGAGAAGATAGTTAAGTCAAGAAGTTGCCACTGAAAAGCCAACATTTGCCAACATCTTCTGTTCCCCATATTTTGGATGCTGCAGGAAGAGAACTGTCAGTAAGTACAGACTTATAAAAATAATGACCACTGTAAAATGATTTTCTGTTTCACTTGATTCTATAAGGCCAGTAATGTGTTGCTAATGAAGCAACCAGGGTGCATAGTGTTGCCTTTTCTGGGACTGTGAGAAACAACCAGCCATATGTACAGCAAATGTCTTTGGCAACACTGTGTGGCCTTAAATGGAATTTCTGTGCTGTTGTAGTTTTATGACTCAATCCTAATGTTATTTAAACATCATTTTTCTGTGTTTAATTTATTTATTGTCTCTAGTGGTAGACACAGAGACTGGTGAGCTAGATTATATTAACATTTCAGGGTAATAATAGAAGAAAGCAATTATCTTTGGGCATAAAAATCATTTTAATTAGGCAGTCAGTAAAGTGGGAATGGACAGACAATGATGAATCATTATACTGTGGTTTAATCAGACAGTCAGAGAGCTGGTTTGCAAGAGGAGCTCGAGAAAGTGTTTTGGCTGATTGAATGAAACGTGGACAGTAAGTAGAAATGGTCTACTTCCTTGAGCATCTTTGCATCACCAATGAAATAAATATGTTATCCCATCATGTCTTTGAAGTCACTGGAAGACTTGGAGTTTCCTAAAAGCTAATGGAAATATTTTCTTTACTCTGTCTTAAGATCCTATCAAACCAACAGTAATGTAATACCTGTGGACCATTCCTCTGAGCCTTCACTGTCATTTCCATCTTCCTCAAGCCACCGTATATCGGCCTTTCTCTGTCACATGAGAAAATTTGAATGAAAGTCACCCAGTAAGGAGGTGTCATATGACATTTCTTCCAGATAAACCTGTGCATGATGTTAGATGGTGGCAGTGGCCTTCTTGGTACTTCCTATTTTCCAGACCTGAAGATGGGAAAAGAGATTTATGTCTGAGACCCAGTTGTCTCACGTGAACGAGCAGAGCTTTTCACCACTGCGAACTGCATCCATGGCCCTGCTTTATTCCTGTGCCAATTTTCAGGTCAAATATAACAAAATGATCCCCTAACGTAATGAAAAATGAAACCAGATGGTATTGTTAACTCAGTGTAATTTAGGTGCTGCGTTATACAGTATTTATCATATGATAAACAAGACCCATTTGCGTACTGAGACTCTTGATAGCTCTGCACAGAGCCAAAATGGACTGGATAATCCATCATGATTTTTTATCAGCATGCAGAGAGGTGCAGGCTAATGCAGTTCCAGTGTATACGTGCTGCTCAGTCCAACAAAGGCAAAACCACAGCTCAAAGGCAGCTCTTGGATGCCGGCACTTTGAGGCTGTATGCCAGGGTGCAGCGAGGCTGGGGGCTCCCCAGGGGCTGGGAGAGGCAGGGGGGTCCCCGGGGCTGGCAGGACAGGGCAATTCCTGATTTTTAGATGTGCTGACACCTACTGGGATGCTTTTTCTCCCCTGCATGAGGTGCCTGGGCACCTTGCCATAACACATGATGAAGCCAGGTACCTGAAAATGGGATTCAGAAAAATGCGCATGCTGAGTTGAAGCTCTCCTTGGTTAGTCAATAAGAAGACCTGACCGGAGTAGTTGGGGAATATCTGCATCTCACTGTGGTTTGCAATGTGAAACTCCTGCCAAAGCTGGTCACCTGAAAGACACCTTTCCAAAAATTGGTGGTTCTTTCTCCAAGTTCCTTTCCAGAGAAAATCTAGACATCTGTCCTGAAAGCCGGGCTTAGGATTTGCTAGTTGATGCTGGTAGCCACCAGACCAGTAAGTATTTTTGGACTCGTATTCTCCATCTCTGCTGGATGATGCCATTTCATTTTCCAGTCAATTTTCAGTGGGCTAAAGAGATCGCAAGAGCAGCTGGAGTGGAGATGTCAGCCCTATCTGAGGGGAATGGTGGCTTCCTTACAGTGTGACATGCAGGGTGAAAGTGTTAGGAGTCAAAGGGGGATAAAAATGACCATCAGGAGATGCCCACTGGTCTCTGTACTTGATGGCACCACTAGTCATTTGGATGGAGTAGAGCAATCCTGTGAGAAAAATGTAATTAAATCCCAGTCAAAAAACACATGGTTTTTGGCTTTCCATACCTGGTGTTTGAAGATCCATGTTAAGTACATGGGTACCCTCTCTGGAGCTTATCCGCAGGTACCAAAGTCCTGTAGAGATCAAGACTCTCCTACCAGTACCATGGTGGCAGTTTTCCCCTCTCCTTATGTTTTGCAAATTAAATCCCCAGGAGAAACTCTCAGAGGCAGAGAAGGGCAGGGTGGCAGCTGACAGAGCAGGCGTCTGAAGGCATATGGTGAGTTCCACAAAGGGCTGATCTGAGAGATAAAAATTGTCTCCCAAAGCAGAGGAGACATGAAGCATGGAAAAGAGTGTAATTATGCAGCTTTGAAAGAGAGCAATTGGCATATTAGTCATTAACTCCTAGGGGAGGTACTGGAGTTTGGAGGAAAACTGAACTCCCTTTTCAGTGGCATAAAGTGGTATAGATATAATCAATATTATTAAGGACACCAAAACAGGTTAAGCAATGGCTGACTTTGAGACAAAGTGGATAGCTTCATTCAATGTTGAGACTATTCTGGCCAAATACAGTTCTTCTCATGTGACTCCAAGCAGGGCAGTTAGTAGCCCCCAAAGTCTAACTCACCTGGGTATACGAAGCAGATCACGCCAGCCAAGTCTCCAGCTGATCTAAGAAGAACAAATGAATTCCAGCTGTGTTTCTCAATGAGTTTGTGAGAAATCTACAAATCAATAGCTTACATCCTGTGGCTGATGACCATGTGGTGGCCCTGGGGTTTGGGCTAACTCTGTTGCCACTCCAGTCTGGCCCTGATAGTCTCCTGGGGCTTCTGGGGATGGGTCTTGCTGGTGAAGCCCTGTGGGTCCCACTGTTGTCACCATTCTCTACAGGGCAGCTGGCTTGCATTGCCTGTCCACAGTGACTATTGGGGTCTGATGGCTGTTGAAGAGCTCCTCAGGGACACAACAGTAGCTGTGACAAGGTCTCTGGAGACGGTGGGAGACTCAGTTACTGTATTTGAAACAGACACCAACTCTTCTGAGGTCACAACTGCTAGGGATAGCTGATGGCTAATGAGTCATTGGATTCTGTTTTCTCTTTGTTAATTATCTAATTTCTTTTAATTTATTCCTTATGCATTGAATAATTTCTACAAGTTCTTAGTCTATATCTTGCCTGAGCATTTGCTGTTTCAGCAAATGCTCCTGCATAAACTGCTGCCTGGACAGACACAGAAAATGAAGGCAAAATGAGTGTGAAAATACCAGCAGAGGAGAAAAATTATTTTCTCAGATGGCATTTGTGTTTGTTACACCCTCCCAGGCCAATCTGTCAGGAAGCAAGACAAGGGCTGGGACAGTGGGAGTGCAGCACTGAGCTGCTGCAGGGCTGCCATGTAGACTTTGCTGCTGCTAGAGTTTCCTAGAACACCAAAAAAACTGCCTTGCTCATGGACCTGGACAAATGGCTGCTGAGTACTGGCAAATACTGGCCCCTCAATTACTTCCGGTCCCACTTTATTCTGGATTCCTCTCCAATATGGTCAAGTTTGAGCGACCTGTTAGTTCTGGCAGCACCTGAAATTCCTCACTAGCGTTCAGTGCCGGTGAGGGTCTCTCATTCCGAGCAGCTCAAGCTGGGCATGCCAACCTCCCCCTGCTCTGCAGGACTCAGCATGGAGGCTGCACAAACTTGGCTGTATCGCCAGTCACTATTTTCTTTCTCTCTCTGCCGTTGCTCTCCCTGTTACCGAGCTTCACTGACCAGGCACTAAACAAACACAGAGTATTCAGCACCAGCCTTTGGTTTCTGCACTAGCAGCACATAACTGCCTGTGGGATCAAGCCCTAATTGAAAGAGTAATCAGGCATGTCTTCTTGGTGATTGCTTTTAATGACCTCATCCTAAGCCCCTCCAGAAGACAAAGGCAGCTGAGGGCATTAAGCGTCAAGGATGATGCTTGGTGTCTCACAGATTTGGATCTTACGTGACTAGGCTTTCTGACAGTAGGTGTTTAAACCAAGTGACAAAAGCAGCCTGGAAGTTGAACAGTGATTAACTCTCTGCTCCCATATCTGAGGAGGCTAAAGAACTCTATTAATAAGTACTTTGAAATTAATTTTAACTTTCGCTTCTACACACAGGGGGAGACGAGAAGCAGGGAATGCATTTTGGAGAGGTTATTTACTGTACTTTCACACTTATAGCTACTAGGATAGCTGGGAGAAAAAATACCTTTTTATTAATCCATTCAAGTTATAAATGAGTGTGGGCAATACAAAGAGAATGACTGAAGCATCCTCTCTTCTCCCTTAGCCCCTCAGGGCTGCTCTCTACCATGCTGCCCTTCTTCCCTCTTATTTGCCTCTGTCTCTTATTCTGATCTTTGTTAGTCCCTGCCTTATTCCCTTCTACCCCCAATTTTGTGTGCATGTCATCTAAGCTCTAACTTGTATGTATAACTATCAATTTACAGTTCTCAGATGTTGTAAGTTACGTGCAAGGCAAAGCGGTAAGGAAGGTGGACAGTGCTGGGTACTTAATGTACGGGACCAGACTGGTGCATGCAGATTGGAGGTTAATATTACTTGTCACAGCTGACTATAAACTACTGGTATTTATTATAGCTACAGGATTTAGAAAACATAAATAAAGAATAATAAACCTTAACGAGATCTCTGCCTGACAGAGCTTTGTTAACAGAAATGAAAAATTCTGCGTGGGCATGTAGCTTAGACAACCCTACCGCAGTTAAGAAAACTGAAATGTTTGACGTACTAAGGACTGTGGCACATCACTGACTTTACTGCCAGAAGTTAGTCAGCGCCGTACCTGCTGTTTGTGCTTCTCAGATCACTTAGGTGTAAATAGTTTTGGACAGAACCGAATGGTAATATTTATTGTGTCACGTCTACTTGCTTCTAAGAACAGTTTAACTGGACGTATGCAATGATGTATGCACACTCCAAAGCCAAAACAATAATAACTGGTGCTTTGCCCGGTCAGACTCAGCTAATGAATCTCATGAAGATGCTTTTCTCCCAGCCCCTAACTACTCCTCAACAGCATATCTGTAGGAATCACAGCAGAGATGGAAACAGATTTCAGTGATAGTCACAGAAAATATGTTAAAAGTGAAATTCTGTTATAGGCAGGTGATAACATATTGTTGAGAACAGCCAAAAGAACCCATGCTTCATTTTATGCTTCATTTAATGCATGTTATCAAACCATTCTGCACAACTTTATGAGCTAACTTTACAAATCAACAGAAGTTTGTGATTGAATTTTATGCTAGGCTTTGAGGATTCATTTTCCTGAAGTGTGCAGATACCTCTGTCTCTAAAAACATACCTTTTCCATAATGTCTAGTGGTGAAAGTATGTGCTTGAGGAGTGGGAGCCAGGGATTTTCTTCTTCAGCGGAGGCTTTTTTGACCAATTCCCATACATTTTGTGAGACTGACTCTTTTGAAGAGCACCTTGACTCCCTCACTCCCAAACTGACAGCTGTGTAAGGTAGCAAGAAGGAGGAAGCAGAGAGATAAGCAAAAGAAGGGAAAAGAGGAGACCTGTGTTCTCCTGAAGCATATGAACTAAATGGGCTCGTTTTCTCCTTTTCCTGACCAGTGAAAAATCTTATCAATTCTACCCACTGTCCCCCTCTTCCCTGCTGTCTTAAGAAGAAAGTGGCTCTGATTGGCAATTCTTTCCCCATGATTTGCCATGGGATGAATCTGACAGTTTTTAAACAATCGGAATACGCCTGGATTTCTTTTCACTGTAGTTGTCTTATCGTCTTATCATGACTCTTCAGCTTTTTCTGTCCCAATTTTCTCTTCCTATAGTGGTGAAGTGTATGGAAAAGTCAGATTTATTGCTCATTAAATAGAATCCCCCTGTTTCTGTTGGATACTTGGCAGGGAGAAGTCCTGGTGAAACAGATTTGGGGAGCATATGGGGCTGTCTGTAATTCTGGACATAATTAGCTGCTGTACAACTGACCCGTATAATCAGAATTAGTGGCCAGTGCTGTCTTGGAAGGTAAAATCCCCAGAAACATCATTTTATAGAGGCCTTCAGCGGCCTTCAGAGGCCTACTTTCAGCAGCAATGAGTCTGGCAGTTGTCCCTCATTATAAATACGCTATCCAGAGGGTGTCATTGTTTCACCAAGGGCGAGGGAAGAGCTGCCATCTACAGCTGATCTGAAATGCTGGAGTTAAGCTAGGTCCTAGGAGAAGAGCTGTGGGCATCCAGCTGGTATCCTTTATTAACCAACTGATAAAATATAAGGTATTATTTCTATTACCACCACACCTGGGATGTCCAGTCTAGCATGCTTAACTCAGAGCATGTACAGTGGTTGCGCTGAAGTGCAGGGCTAATAAGGGGAGTAGGAGTGCTCGCTGTGAATGGCTGCTGAAGACCTTGCAGTCAGCAAGGCAGGCTTTACTCTGCTATGGTGTCAGCCTAAATGTTGCTCAAGATGCCCTTGGCGTTGTGGCAGAGGAGGACTTGCTGGAGGGGATCTGTGCAGCGATAAGAGATGGCTGACTTGGGCACCTCTGCTGAGTGGATCAAGCTCTGGGAGTTCGTGTCCCATTCCCTCTTCCTCCCATCCCAGTGCTGGGGCACTGCCAGGCTGTGGGCTCTGGTGCACCAACACTGCCTTCCCACCCACTGTGGTAGTCCCAGCCTTGGGGGAAAAAATATCAGTTTGCAGTTGCTGATGGGAGGGTGCTGCTGTTTATATTCTTTGCCTTTCACTCTTCCTGCCCCGGCTAGAATATAATTTTCCATCTTTTGCCTTCCATGCACATGAAAACCATTTTCTTTTCACTCATTCAGAGCAGAACAGAGATAACAATTTAGCTTTACCTGAGATATGTGCTCCTCAAGTGTGCGTATCCTGAAATGTGTCCTTTGGGTATCATGATTTTAAATGATGGCCAAACAATGGCACTTTTCATTTTATACTATAGCCATCGTGCATAGAACATCTGTGCTCTCCCATTAAAAAGCCGTTCCTCATAGCTGCACTTCATTATGCCAATCTGTGGGGTTTTTTTTTCACAGCCTGAGCATTTCAAAGGGGCATTTGCAACTTAAACAGCTGGCTGGTACTGAAAGTAAAGGAGCAAGGCCAGCTTTCTAGGTATGTCCAGATGCTGATACACAGACTGAATTTGCCAGGCTGGCACAGTCTGGAGCTCTTTGTCAGAAGGACATATACCTCCTACACAATTCATGTGTAACTGGATCACATCTTTTCATTTATAGATTACAATGTTTTCCTGATTTTTCTACTTGTCTTAGAAAATTTCGGTATCCTCATTCATTCTAACTCTACTCTCAGCTCAACTCAGTGTTGTCAGCTTGTAGATAGTTTTTTGAGAGAGTATATCTGGTCTTTGACCCACTTCTTAGGTAAAATTAATTGCCTCCAATACTATTTACAGCTTCCCCTCTTGTGAGTTATGTCATCCTTAGGTTTAGGTTGGAGACTTTTCAATAGCTGTTCCTGAAAGAAGAACATTGTACGGGTGAAAATGTCTAAGCAGCAAAGAGTGGGATGTTCCTGGGTCAAATTTTGATGGTTCTTTTTTCACACTGGAATCCACCCCTCTTTTTGGCTTTATTAAAATGACAATAATCCCAAAAGAATACAGATTCAGTTTCTTAGGGTGTTCTTGCAGCAGCTTGTCTTCACCCAGACTTGTAAAGCTAGAAGGATTGGAAAGCTCTGAGGAGGCAAAGGAAAGAGGGAGTTTGTTTCTGCTGTAGTAGGTCTGATTGTTTGATCTTTGTCTTTTAGAACTGCTAAAAGAAAAAAATTTGTGTCTACCAAATCTCTGTGTAGAATGAAATCCCCATGCATAAAATATCTGCTACCAAAGGGTGCCATTACTCTGCACCTAGACCTCATATGTAGTCAGTGTGTATTTGAAGGTCTGTACAGTTCTTGGGTTTATTGGTGAATGATCTTGACAAGGAATCTCACTGCTCAGAGCTCCCTATTTTTCCCTCGGTGGTTTCAACTGCAACATGCTGAAGAGCAACCTTGCAAAGCTTTGTTAAATGGATTCAGTTTGCAGAAAGAAATGGTGAAAAGAATACTTTCCCAGAAAGCCCAAAGATAAAATTCAGTAAGAGTTTCTAGCGTTACAGGACAAAACTTTTTAAAAGGACTTAATTCAGTGCATTAGACTGAAAAATATTGAATAATGCAGTGAAGTTCTGCATGAATAACTGAAGAAGAATTGAAATGATTAACATAATACATTTTTCTCATTCAAAAAGCCTGTGTTCTTGATGAGGTTGTACCAACTGGAGGACCAAACACAGTCTGTGATGCTCTGCAGTTACTTGTTTGTGTAGGTAACAGACACCCTCACACGTCCTTCTTCCCACCTTTTCTCTCCCAGAACAAAAGCAGGTTGCTTCTACCTAGTGAAGCATGAGTGTGCTTATGAAGGCTCTTCTGCCAGAAGGGAGGAGGCTATCATGAATCCAAGTGCTGAATGTGGCAGAAATCGGGGTGGAGTGACTAACACTTCCCTCTTCAGTATTGTCTGAACTCTGGGTTTTGCTTGAATGATAAATGAAGAATCATTGATTGAATGAAGGTCTTCGGGAAAGGTCCCAGAAAAGAGAGTAAGCTGCTCTTAGCTGTTCTTTTAATGTGGGATTTCAAAAGATGACTTCAAACCTATTAAAATTTTGATCTCTAATAAGCTTAATATGAAATACTGGAGCTTAATCTTCTCAGCTTCTGTGCTGGATAAAGTACGAAAGAAATGCATCCTACAGATGGGATGCAACATTTTTTACTCTGAAGGAATGTTAACGTTATTGGAACTGTTATGAGCATGCCAAATCAAGAAGAAAGGACCACTACCACCAATACAATTGCTTCTTTTAAAGGATATTTTTGCAAATAGATTAGTGTCTTCTAGGTAACACAGAAGAACAGTTAAAGGAAACACCTCAGCCATCGAATATCTACAAATATTGACACAGAACTTCCTACTAGTGATTTTTATTTAGCCTTTCCCTGACAATTAACCATATGTTCTACGGGATTTTTATCAGCTGATTGTGTGTTGCAGAAGTGTCCCTAGATGCAGGATGTACAGGAACTCTTGGGTAAAATTCACTAGTGGTAGAATTTAGTCTTTAAGATCTCTGTGCATTTTGTAGTAATTAATCATGATTTTAAATCTCTACAGGCAATTCACAGTAATTAATCATGGTGAGACAAACATCTCATCGACAGCAAGCAGCCCCTCTGCTTCTGAGAAGCCAGTTATCCACAGTCAGTATACGATCTGTCTCATGCGTAGGTGGTGTAAAATGGATCTATGGCTGTGAAATAGACTTGGGCAGCAGGGAGCAGTAGTGTGACGTGTAGCAAAGAAGAGTGTACTGCAGTGTTTGGAGACTAAAACAAGTAAATGTCAGAGACCTTACATACTGCTGGAAATATATGGTACCTAGAACGTGTCTGAAGTGAGACAAGATGGAGTGCTAATTCCTTGGCTGACTCTGAAGACACTCCAAGTTTTGTAGCTGAGACTGCTGCAGCTGATCTCTTGGGCTACAGTAGCTCAAGTCTTTGTCTTTGCGTACCATCTAATATTCCTAATAAGAAGAAAAAGCTGAATGGAATGAAGAGGAGCACAGCAAAATGACAAGCATGTCTTGATGCCAAAATTAAGCTGTGCAAATCATCATCCTGAGAGGAAGCATATGCAGAGGACATGCCTGCAGCACTGGGCCATGTGAAAGAGGATGGGCAGTACAAGAGGCTGTGGCATGCTGTGAAGTGTGCCATCCTGTAAGTTCTTTTTGACTGCAGTGCTTTGGTTAGTGGCCCATCTTTCAGTGCCTCGGGCACTTTGCTGCTCTCTTGGTCCTGGCACCAGCCCCTCCAGGCCACCAAACAAGTGTATGTGGCATAGAGAACATGGACCCAAACGAAGAATGTGGTGAGCATCTGGAGTGGAAAGAGAGCTCTGTGATTATCAGTCTCAGTGTGAATTGACAGCTCTGCAGTCTACACACTACTTTCTGTTACAGACAGGAGATGAGAGGGAGGCAGTGCTTGAGGAAGCCTTACTCGCATAGGAAAAAAACCCTGAATACTGTCACCTGGGAGATATCTGGGCTGCCTTTTACATTATTTTTAAGGAGGGGGATATTACTACCTGCAGGTGAGTGTACAAAATGTTTTTCTCCTGCTACTTCTCAGGGCAATCACAAAATTCTCAGTTATTTGAAGAGAAGCAAGACCACTGGAAAGGGTGACAACACTTCTTCTTTCCTTCCTCCCTCTCTTGTCTCCTTCTTTCCTCCCTTCCTTCCTTCATCCCATCCTGCTTCCCCTTTCCTTCATATCACTGATGCCGTGCGTGAACTTCTATCATTTCTAAAACACCCTAAAAAGCTTTCTGGCTGTTGCATCTCTTGTCTCCTTCCTTATGATCTCCAAATCACTAAGTATTCCTGAAGGGCAAATACTTGTACAACAACGCGCAGCGCTCAGTCTTCCAGCCAAAATTACATATATACATTAACAATACTGTCATTACCCTTTGTAATTTCTTACAACATGCAGGTTATTCAACGAGGCCCCATACTTGGGCACCTAGAGATCAGACGCCCAGGGTGAGTGACAAAAGCAGCTCAGCAGGATATCAGTGGCACTTCTCAGTGCTTAACCTGATATGATAATCTGCAAAATTCTCAAGGTTTTCAGAGGCAGCACTGAGAGCATGATCAAGTACAGAATCCCTCTTATTATCTTAAAAGCCAGGAGATATATATTTAACAAACACTAGAAACACTATGGAAAGAAATTAGTAATCAGTCTAAAGGGACGAAAGTCATTCAGTATTGAGGGAGTGGTGCTACCTGCTGGGATTGGATGTGGGCTGGCTGGAGCAAAACTGGCTTCAAATAATCTGAAAGTGAACTGAAGCAGAAAGACCAAGGGAAAGTAACTGTACTGCTGCTGTTTCAAGAGAAACTACTCTGAAGATACACTGCCAAACCCCGCAGGGTCTCCTACGAGCACAGTAGCTTGACTGGACCACTTGTCTACTGGCTGTTGTGCACCACTAGCCCCCACCATGCCTGAGACAGATGGTCAGCAGTCTGAACCATCCCAGTGACGTCAAAGCAGATTGGCTTGACGTATGATGCAGAGTAAATCTTTGCCCTTTTTGAGCTCATCTCCTGCTTGGACTCCAGGATTGTCTTAATTTGTTTGGATGCCCTACAGTTGTCATCTCTGAAAAATGGTTGCCTTTCTGGTTTTGAATGTTTCAGCTACTTCCTCCTAGGTAAGGAGGCTTTTTGTGCAGAGAAGTTCATTATTACAAACGTGTTAGAATTACCACACATATTTCTAAAAGTCAGCTATTATGAAGCTGTATATTGTTACTTGGAATGTGGATGACACAAGAAGAGTTTTAAAATGATAATGCACTGGAAGAGGATACAATAAAGTAAGGCTCTTGGCTACTGTAGTTTACAAGTCAAGGTATCTTCACTGGGTTGACTTTACCGATATGTGTCAGAACTTACAAATCAGTTTGGAGAGAAGTTTGCAGGTGTAGGGGAAAGAGACAAGGTCGGTGTGGAAATGCCCCTGTGTCATCCTGCTAACCAGTGAAATCCCAGTCCCAGTCAGGGTAATTGGTAGCCTCCTGTTCCAAGGAGAGTGGTGTCTTGGAAAGTGAATCTCAATTGTCATGCTGCCCGGCTGAAGTTACTCAGAAGGAAAAGCTAAGGTGGAGGTGTAGCATAGGCTCTGTCCGTCAGAAGAAAACATCTAATTACTCTTTAGCTTCACAGCCACAGATATCCTGGAGCTGTGTCTCAGCCAGACCAGTTCTTATGCATATCAAATGCAGCAAAGAGGAGGAAAGGCATCTAGCACACAGCTCATAGGAGCTGATCCAAGCAACAGAAATCCAGTCTGTCCCCTTACAGAAAAATTTTTTAAAATATTTATGAAAGACAGGAAAATTGATTTAATCTAATAAATCAAAGGCTTTTGGATATGTCACAAGTGTGACAATGCTGAGATTGTGCTTGTAAATAGGAGATGTAAGAGCACAGAAAGCGATGGCCACCTTTGCCCAAAATTGATCCACTTAAAATTAGAGTCAATTAGTGGACAAAATAAAGAGCAGGTGGCTATTCTGAATGATCACAATTTGATCTGGATACTGGTAAGAGATGAAGCTAAGACAGGTGAGTTTCACTGTTGTGCCCAGGACTCCAGAGCCCACCATATTAATGCCACCGTGCCGTTGCCATCCTGATGCTGAGAGATGCCGTGGCCAGACAGTCCCAGAGGGGGGGAGCAGGTGATACCATGATCACTGTCAGCTCTGTCTGGCTGCAAGAGGCCTTTCAAAAGGTACGAGTTCTATAGCTGTCCTCATCCACTGCTTTTTTAAATGGCTTTTCCTACCCTGTTTCTTCTCATTCCTGTCTTTCCTTTTGCCCTCTGTTTAGGGAGCCTTTGGTTTAGCTAGCTGAGACTGAGTCTTTTGAACACCTCCAAAATGGCAGCTAAAAGCAGTATATGACAAAAATTTGCACTGGTGTCTGGTGGGCAGTTTTTGAGCTGGCTGACAGAGGCAAATGTTGTACCTAAATTTCTCGAAGAAGAAGACAACAACTAAAATTCAGAAACCAAAGTTATGCTTTCTGGTTTTGCCATGGTTGCTTTTCCTCTGTTGTAGATGCTTCACTTGTTTGTCTTCAAGAAAGCAGGATCAGGTTGCAGTAATATCTCCAAGCCAGCTTAATAAGCTTTCCTCTTTTTCAAAATCTTGCCAGCACGTTCTGAAAATGTCACACAATTTACAGAGATTTTAATATATATGTTCATAGGATTCCTCAGTAATGATGAATTTGTGTAGGGTAAGGTTTAATAAAACACTTTATTTACTTCTCCAAGCTGCATAATAACATCAGAGATGACAGGTTTTACCTCTGCATTTTAAGAACCAGTTAAAAAAAACAAATGAAAAAATAAAAATTTCAGTCACTTGTCATTTCAAAACAGCAATGACTGGTTTGCAGTAGCTGGCAATTGCTATTGCTGTCACAGTAAGCAAGGGGAGTTTTCTTTATATTACTTTAAACTTGGATGTTCAGGTGCTGAACAAATATAATGATTAATATAAATACAATTTTGTATGGAAAAGACATGCAATTCAGTTTAAATCTTCCAAACCAAAGAATCTGTTTTACACTTTGTCGAAAATTGCTCTTTTGGTAAGAGCCAGCCAACCCATTTCTTGCTGAACCATTCTACACTAAATACACATTCATCAAACTGAGATGTTCACGGAATAACTTTGTACAAGGCAGGGCAGACAGAACGGTACCTCAATAAATGCTGACACAGATTTCCCAAATGTCAAAGGATGTCACATGCAAGATATTATTAAAACAAAAATCCAGGGAAAAAACATGTCGTAGGAGATTCTCTGTGTGAACTAGGAAGAAAAATTAAAATCCAGTCACACCAAGTTCTCTAGGCAGATTCTTTGCTTCTTGGTTTACCTCCCACACATTGTTAACACCTAAATAACAAAAGAACAATAAAGAGGGATGATAAATACTATAAAGTACTGCAGTGTTGCTATAACAGGAACTGAAAGTTGGTTAGTGAAACTGCCAGTGTCTGGCATACCAATAACTTGTGTACGTTCATCAAAGAACTTACAGAGACTGAATGACCTTTCTTCAGACATTGTCCTTTGGTGCTGTGAGCTGATTTACTTCAAAACTCTGGTGCTTTGGAGTTAAAGATGTGTAGGAGCCAGCTGCCATGATGCAAGAACAATTTAGATATAAGAAAGAAATTCTTTAGTATGGAGTGGTGAGGCACAGGAGCAGGTTGACCAGGGAAATTGTGAATGACCCATCCCTAGCAGTGTTCAAGGCAGGTTGGATGGGGCTTTGAGCAACCTGATCTGGTGGGAGGTGTCCCTGCCCATGGCAAGGGGATTGGAACTGGGTAATCTGTAAGGTCCCTTCCAACCCAAACCATTCTATGAGTCTACAATTCTATCTCAGAACACTATTCCCAACAAGTATTTAAGGATACCATTATCAGCTAGTGGAAAAGTGTAACAAGCCACTCCTACGAGGAGAGGCTGAGGGAGCTGGGCTTGTTCAGCCTGAAGAAGAGAAGGCTGAGAGGGGACCTAATATATACTTACAAATATCTTCAGGGTGGGTGTCAGGAGGAT
>Ga0065711_1005425_pt1 | contig 40284 bp, 28 predicted proteins | sample Hoacrofraction12_FD_59098 | JGI IMG/M metagenome (GOLD analysis project Ga0065711, IMG submission 59098) | Hoatzin crop microbial communities from Cojedes, Venezuela - Epithelial fraction 12 v2 (version 2) | ecosystem: Host-associated > Birds > Digestive system > Esophagus > Crop | place... | reverse complement strand
GGCTCTTGAGAAAATGCAAGGAGCAAATTTTGTACTGGAGTGAGAGGCTTTATCACTTCTTTTATCTCCAGTAGAAGTCAGGTAAAACTCCCCTGGCAGCAATGCTGTGTCAAGGCAGAGGATGTCTCCCTGTTATTACAAAAGGGCTGGTATAGATGTATTTCACAGGACATGCTTTATTTAAAGCACAAAGAACTCAGGCCTGATATAAAGGAGTCAATTTTAGGTCTAAGCACTTTCATTGTCTCAGCCACAGAATCCCTGTACAGTCTTGGGGAAATCAGGCCAAATTTCTTTCAACCCACACCACCTTATTCAAAAATGGAGATAATGGTCCTTCTTTTTTGCCCCCCTTTTATATGCTGTCAGTACAGCAAGGACATAGCCCAAGAACAGCCTGGAGAACATCCACTAACCCAGCAAAGCCCACCTCTGCTACTGCAGTGAGCCCGGCCTGGGGTGGGTTTCCCTTCTCAGAGCCCAGAGCTACTTGTGCAGTGCCTGTAACAAGGGGGTCCCTACCTCATCCAGGATCTCAAGGGACCTGAGTAGGGAGTCAGCCTTACCATTTCACAGGACATCCCCTCTGTGGGCTGATAGTTAGAGGTCCCTCTGTTCACCACTGCCAGGAAGAAGATGACGTACAGTTTCATGGTTCTGCAGACAAAAGTAATTATGGTTAGATTTAAAATGTTACACAGTGGATGATGCATGTGAAAGCTGGCACAAGATCATCGTCTAACATGGAGAAGCACACACACAGTGCAATAAATTAACCCAGCTCTGAGCCTACAGCACTTATGACCTAACAAAGTACCTGTGCACCCCTTTGAGCCTGGTGGGAAAAAAGAGAAATTTATATGAGGACTTGAAAGGAAGGTCCAAGGCATATCATGGGATTGCGCCAGTGTGATTTCAGCTGCTACCTAGATGATACCCAGGTCACCCAATGAAGTCCAGATACTCCAGCTGGGCAGCGTGTGTGACAACCGCTGAAGAGCGAGTTACTTTCCCCATAGAGGCAGAGCAGATACTTTCAGCTGGGTTGGAGTTTTGGGGTGCCAAGCCCTGAGCAGAGCGAACGGGTGCCACTCAGAAACCACAAGCATTGGGAACAGTTTCCATTTCCATCCACAACATTTTCCACTCCTCTCATCCCAGAGTGTCAAAGAACTTTCACACACTCATCCAGATTTGTTGACTTAAAATAAACAGCTTCAAGAATGAACTGAGAACTTTTTGTCCAAATGTTAGTTTTCTGTATTATACATCCTAGGTATGGGCAGGCTTTTATGTACATTTTAAAGCAGATGCCTTAGAAAGAGACGGACACACAATGATATGAATTTACGTGAAACAAAGGATTCATCATAGTTTAACTGTCTGGAAAGCACTCAAGAAAAACAGTATATAAATAACTGCAAAAGGAGCAAAACACTGGGAGATCTTTCACTGGGCAATGGGAGAAAAATGCAAACAAGCCCAAGGGAAACCATTCGTCCTTCAAACATCTTGTTTCTAGATGGAAACTAGTGGGGTCTCTGCCATGGTCACCACTGCCGTGAGCTCCAAATATCACTTCTTTATGACACCCTGTGTTGTAAACTTGCTGAATCTGTCTGTATTTGTACGGTTTCTTGCGGGCAGATCTGAGCTGGTCCTGCCCTTATCCAGAGCTGGTGAGACACGTGCCAGCTCCCACCTGGAAGCCACGCAGTAGTGCTTAGCTAGCACTGCTCTTAAGTTTTTCCAGGAGCAAGGCTATGTCTGGCAAGCATGCCAATCCCATGCACATTTCCCACTAAAAAAGGGCATCAATGTACCGTTGCTCAACGACTTCCACCCACAGACCATCAGGAAGCTAGAAATGAAAGAGATGGGATCATTCCCGGCTGGTGGAGATCCTTCTGCTTGATCACTTTTTGAGGGACTCAGCTGATGGCCCCACTTCCACACAGCAATGACAATTGCAGAACAGCAACTCCAACAGGTTCACTATGGGAGCCTGCCCATCCCTCCACTTCCCAGCCAGAGAAAAGAGCTGTGTACTAGGAAGAGAGAAAATGGGGAGGCTTAGACCACAGCCTCTCTATATTCAGATTGCACATTCCTTCCAGTTCAGAGAAACAACTGGTGATGGATGATGACCTGGGACTCCAAGGTGAAAGAGCTTGGAGTTTGTCTTCGGGACCCAGCAGAAGGATCAGAAATCTGTTTCCTTCCTCTAAAACAAGATCTAGGATGTTCATTCCCAATCCTTTTAAATATTGTTTGCAAAATACATTGAAGTAATCCTGTGGAAGGAATAATTGCTGATATCCCCATCTATAATGTCTCTCTCATTTCTGCTCTGTTCCTCATTCCCCAGGCTTAGAGGAGTGGGTGCCTTTACCAAAGGAGGAGAAAATGAGTTTTATCATTTGGATATTAGATTGCTGGAACTGGGAGAAAAGACAAACATACCAACAATTACAAGGTTTTACTCAGAGCCCTCAGACAGAAATTGTTTCTGTTTAAATCCGACGAATTAAGCCGATGAAATCTCCATTGATATTAGCTACAAAAGGCACCACCCTGATAGACAGTGTGTGTCCCATGTGCTCCACAATGTCTTTTCTTGTCACACTGCCAGTGCAAAAAAGGTCTTTTTGCTTATTAAATAATAAACCTGACACAATCCAGGGTGCTGAGATTCTTTGAATCTTCCTAAATTGAAAGTTTATAAAGCAATTGTGAAATTCATGTATTTGAACACAAAAAAGTGATTTAAAGGCTTGCTGTGTAAGACAGATCTAGTAATCAAGGAAGCTGTCCCTAAAAGTATTTACAAGGTGACTGTCACACCCTGAAGCACGAGGATGTGGTCGTCTCTTCCAACATAAGACCACATGGACTCCATCCAGACGAGGGTAAGCCACTCCTCAACATCCTTGCTCATGGAAATTCCCTTCCCAAGGTGATATTCAGTTCTACTGAAGATCTTTTTCCTGCCTAGCTTTTCTCTGGACAACCTTTAGATCCTCCTCAGCAACACCTAGTGTGACAGAATGCTGTGTCCGCCTCCTCTCTGCCCTCCTCTGCCCTTTCCCAGTGCAGAGCTCAGGGCTCACAGGACCTGCATCACCCTGGTGTCAGAGAGCATCACCGCTAAACCCTGCCCGCTGACACTGGCACTGATGTCTCTACCCGACAGCTTGCAAAAACATTACGGGAGCAGTGGTAGCAGCAACTCAACCTAAAGGAGCTTTCATTGCTCTGAGGCTTTCCCGGAGTTGGAGCAGCTTCATTCTCGGTGCCAGTTTCCTCCCACTGGCAGCTGTGATAAAAATCCCAGCATACCTCAGAGCAGGATTGAGCTGTGAACCGTATTCAGTGTCACAGCTTTCCATCAGGGTACTTCAGAATTACCCAGCCCTATCCACAGCCAAACAATGTAGGTAATTTCAGTGAGTAACCCCCCCAAGAAGTCTTAGGTGGGTCAAATATTTTAACATCTAGAAAATGCATGGTACCCAAACCACAGCAGCATATTTACTTCACAGATGGAGAGCAAGGGCAGAGAAGAGCAGTGATTTGCCCGAAGACACATTTGAAACCATGGAAGAATAAAGGTTTAGTCCCAGATTGCCCACATCCCATTGCAGAATAATATTTACATCCATCTCTATTGCAACGTAAAACCCTGAAACCACTTCATAGATGTTGCTTGTAGCTAACAACATCAGCACCTTCTAAATTTCCCCCAAAGGTAATTTTTGTTACTCCTTAGACCATTAACAGATGTTCTCCCATGCCAAAGAGAGGTTAAATACGAGAGAATACACTAAACACAAACCAAACTCCCCAGGGTCTGATCTTTTTTCACACAAGAGTCTTTGCTGCCGTGTTAGAGCCTTCAGGGTTAAAAAGAGTGAATATTCCACATTTACCTTTTTCCAAGGGTTTCTCGCATCCCCAAGCACTGCTTATCATGTCTTTAAAAAGCATATCCAGCTCTTCAAAAATGACTCAGTCCCGGTATCGATGAAATTGTTCTTCAGCTTCACATTCACCCATTTGGGACACCAAAAGGCTCACTTGTAACTTCATAACGAAGGCATTTTCAGGGAAATAACCTTATTTGGGACAGTGTCTGCTTTAAATTAAGTTGCTTGTCTTCCTCCGGACTCCTCTCGGGGCTCTTGCTGGGTCCTAGCCACCGCTGTGCTCCGGACAGCGTCAGCTACTGTGCGACATCCTGAAGCCCTTGCTCGAGGCAGAAGTTGAGAAACAAGGGGGATTTTTGCCAGAGAAACTATCAGAATCGGGCCACGGGTTTGCTCAGGGAAATAAGTGACTTATCGTTGCCGATGCCATTGTTTAGCTGCATGCGTGCGGCAAGGCGGCATGTTTACTTTAGGGTTTTGTGTCCACGGGTTACATTCCTGGAGTGTTGCAGCCTCCCACCCCTGCACCTAAATCACTCTCTACATCCTTAGGAAAACAGCACTTGAGGATTAAAGGTTTCAAATTCACGGCTGATAGATGTAAAGCCCAGAATCCGGAAATCTGTCCTGGAGGAAACAGTTCTTTCTCTTTGCAGTGGTCCCACTAATCAGAGGGTGACAGCAGTCTGCTGGCAGGACCGGGGCTCAGCGTCAGCTACAACACACCTGACTTGAAGGGTTTTCGTGGCCCTTAGGAGGTAGGGTCCTTGACAAAGGCAGAGGGGTACGAACACCTGGAGGAGTTGCTGAATTTTTGGCAGCACGTACATAGTGTTGAATCTACCAAACCTGCTAGGAAAAATTCCCATTATAAAAGGGGTGCTTTTGTCATGCAGAAGATGATTTCAGATTGCCTGCAAGTTCAGCTTTTTATTTATTATTTTGTGCTGCCCTCTAGGGCTAGAGCAGCTGTCTAATTGTTGGTCTCCTCACTTCCTTTTGCTAATTAAGTCCTGCTTCTGGAAAACCCACCTTTACATAGATTTCCCTGTTGCTGTCTCCCAAACTCACAAGCCTGAACTCTTGCAATGCATTTTGAAATAATACACTGAAGAGCTGGGCTCTTATCATCTCGTTTGCTTTGCAATATACCCTGAAATGAGAGGCAGGCATACGCATGCGGGCAGGAGAGGGGCATGATTAGGTGCAACGGACAGAAGAATCCACGTTTAGGTCTCATGAGAACATCCTTCCAGTGAGATTATCACAACCTTGGACACGTTCCTCTTGACTGGGCTTTCATTACACTAGTTTTGATCACCTTCCCTTCCCTTGGTCGGAGCTGGCTGCAGTGCTGTTTTTCGCTTGATCCCTTTGACAGGCTCCCTAACATCAAGTCTTCCATCTGAAATCCTCTTGGGATAAGCAGGAAATGCGTGTTGAACCTTGGGACCACCGTGGTGTCCAGAGGTTTAAATGCCTTTTGGATGCTCTGGGTTTAGAGTTCACCTCATCATCAGCGTGCAATAGCACTTGCAACATACAACCAGTTTCGCAAGGAACACCTCAAATATTTGAGGTCTTGAAGAAAAATACTTTTTTTCTTTTTTAAGAGAATACTTTGATTTGATTTGGAGATGGAATACAAATATCATGCCTGTAGTGAAGAATGATGAGTGTCCTGGATGACTGCAGCTTCGCATTTTCCTACACCTGGATGCTCACTGTACTTTGGGAAGTTTGGATTTGCAGGGATGAAAATAGCAGGGGTTTTGTTGGTTGTGCTTTTTTAAAAAGCCAGCTCTGTGCCTCAAGCTGTTTTACCGAGTGGCCAAGCAGCTGAGCCAGCTGAACTGTGAAGAAGAGCCTCGACAGAAACAAATGCCAAAGCAGGAGGGAAGGGCATGCACTGATTCTGCTGCTCAGGACTTTGCTTCATTAAAACCACAGCCTTAGAGGCACACCAACTGTGCTGGGAAATATCAGCAGTGTCCTCACCGTCTTTGGTCTTTGCTAAAGGGGATCTGACAACAAATAGTTTCAAAGACCCTTAATCATTTGGCTACCTTCCCATATTCAATATTTTCATGCTTGGGGCTACCCAGCAGCTTATACTTTTAAAGTGGTGCTGAAAGATCAGCATGGTATGTGCTTGGTGGCCACATCTGCAGAGCAAGGGTCATCTCCATTGGACAGATTGGGTCATCTCCATTGGGTAGATTGGAGAATCAAGCTCTTTTGCCCACTTGCACAAAATAGCAAGGGCTGGTGCCATCCTGCTGGTGCCAAAGGGTTTGCACCTGTGACTTGGTGAAATCAGGCCCTTCCTGAATTTCCTGCGGTCTTCCCAGCGATTGCTGCCTGCTCGGTTTCTGCCAACATCAGCTGGATTTCACCCCACGTCACCCGAAGCCGGGGACACGTCGTCAGACCTCTCCACTCCCCCAAACCCTCTTTCCAGCCTGGCCCAGAGCAAGAAAGAAAAAGCAGATCCCAGCCACTGGCTCTCACGAGCCAGCCCGTAATCTGCTGCAGGTTCCCAAGGGTTTCAGATAAACAAGAATATGTCTTGACGGTTATGTGTCTTGAACCTCCAGACCTTTTGGAGTCTGTCCATCCATAACGCTGCTGCTTTCTAAGGCATTGCTTTTGGGTTGAGTTCTGTGTCGAGCCGCATGAATCAAACTCTCCAGAGAAGTAAACAAAACAAGCTCCTGCCTTAGAAAGTGGTTCTGAACTGCAAGGGCAGGAGCGGGGCAAGTATTGCTCCCTTTTGACTGGAATAGCTCCCTGGTGATTCATCCCACCAGGGAGCTGGAGACAGCATTAATATTAACCCTATTAAAAACATACATAACCCATGCCATCCTCAGCCACTGCCTTTGAGAAGGAGGGACAGCTCCAGCTCCTGAGACCCTACAACATCTCCAGGAGCTACTTCTCCCGATTTGGTTTGCTCATGCCATCTGCACTGTGCTCGGTCTCTCATGGGAGGTGCAGCTTTCTGCCTTCTCTGCTGACAAGTCCACACATCAAAACAGGGACTCCAACACCTCCTGTAATCCCAGTGTGGCTTTTCTCCTGTCTTTTGAAGCTGCTGCCTTCCTTTCTTCTCTCTTTTTCTGTCTTCTCTCCATGTGCCCCTCTATCAGGTTTGCAGTCAACAGCATTTCCCAACCAAAAATTAACCCTTCTAATTTTTTGGATACACAGGGTTTAGCCAGTTCCCCTACATTTTTTCTACTCCTTTCTCCAGGATAGAAAATGAAAACGAATGCGAATTGCACAAAACCCAGCAGCCTGAAGAATTTGTGAGCGAGGGGCTGGGCGAAGGGACAGCAGCAGATGGGAAAATGAAAACACTTCCGTCAACAAAAACTGACGTAAAATGGCATTTGGAGATTAAACTATTTGAACACAAAATACTCTCCCTAGAGAACAAAATTCCTGGAGAAACTCAAATCCAGGAACCAAACCAGAAACTTTTCTCACCAGCTTTAATCTAAGCACAGCACAAAATAGAGAAAAATCGGCTTTTAATTCAGCAATTTTTCTTTACTGACAGTGGAGTCAGTCTTTGAAAGAAGGAGTACTTAACTCATAAAAAGAAGTGAGGAAAATAATTTCTGGTAGATTTGACTTGCATGGTACCGATACCCCCCCAATCCATCCTTCATTGTGTTAGTAAAAGGCCAAGCACAGATTCGGGCAACCATCTGCTTTAGAAAGAGATGATTGATGGTGGATTTTTGTTACTGGAAACTAAAAGATTTCAACGTTTTAGAGTAATAGGATGATTTTAAAGTTGAAATGATTAAATCTCATAAAAACCCCCAAATTTCTACTGTTGTGGAAAGTCAAACTTTGGCTTCTATTTAAGTGAAATATATTTGTACTTTTATCAAAAATACAAGGGGGTTTGGCTTTAGGAAATTATCTGTGACTTTTACGTATATTAGGATTTTCTAAGACTTTACTATTTCCAAATATTGTCTAAACACTGATTCCTCATGACAACAGTCCAGATGCAGCAAAGCACTATCAGTACGTCACTGTTCACCCAAGGTGACTTTCAAGCTGTCAGGATCTTACGAGTAGAAAAATAACCTTGCCACCTCACACCTCGTGCTCCAGCAGGGAGAGTTCAATGACAGCGCTGACACTAAGAAGAGCAGACGAGCTAAACAGCATTTTGCTCATTTTGCCTGGGGACTGTGTGATTTGCCCAAGGCTATATTAGGATTCAGTGTCGGAGAGCCGGGCGAGCAGCATTTAATCAGCGCACAGTGCTGATCTCTGCAGCTCTCCGGGTTCAGAGCGCTATAATGCAGTAACACCATAAATAGACTAAAGTCCAGTGAAGAAAGAGACCAAAAAAAAAAAACAACTCCCCATCTTCCATTACTGTAAACACGCAGAATAATAACAAAGCAGGCATATGACAAGAGTATTGTTATAAACTAACTGATGCCTCCTTAACGTAAAGGATCTCACTCACTGCAGTGCGAGTCCCTGATGGATTAAATATACAGCTGTGTGGACAGAGCCATCTACACAGTGTGTTTAGTCAGTTCCTCAGCCTATTCATAAACACAGTATATTTTATTTATACAGTACCTTCCTCATCTGTGTTATTTTTAAAGGCTGCAGCTCTAAGTCACCGGAGCCCCCGTCTCTCCCGCAGCCGAATGCTGAACTTTCCAGCAGGCTCCCGGTTTCACACGCGTCTCCACATACCTGCTCTGTGGCTGGAGGAGGAGGAGGAGGAGGTTTCGCCTCTGCTTGCAGCCTTCTGCCTCCCGGACTCTCCCAGCAGCCTTTCCAGCGCAAGCCGGGGAAGAGTTTCCTTGGGGAAGTCGTACCTCTGTTGCATGCCAGCTGACTAAAACTCTGCGAGCTCCAAGAGAAGTTTGAAGTCACAGGGAAAAAAAATACTCCCCATAGACTGGTCCTTGAAGTCATTCCTTCACAGTCATGAGCTCTTATATATTCCCAGGCTCCCATGAGCACGTGAATACATACCTCCGTAATAGTTTTAAAATGTGTGTGTCCTCTGCGCTTCTCTTTATTTTCCATTTCGTTCATTCAACCTTGGCTTATTTCCTGCAGTTTCTCAGCTGGTAATTACGCTCCTCTCGTCTTGACACATGAAACAGTCTGTGAATACCACAAAAAATCCGCTCCGCGGGCTTTGGGGACACGTGCTCGCCTCTGAAGTTCGCCGTGCCTGTCCCACAGATGCGAGAGTCTGCATTCAGCTGCATGGATCGGCAGGTTCTCAGGGGCAGCGCTGCCCGGGGCTGGGGTAAATCACGGGGACCAAGCCGACTGCAAGCCCTAAACTCCAAGTCCGTGTGGAATGGGGAGTGTGGGGAAAGGGTATATTGGAGAGAGGCATCGCAGTAGGGCAAACGCAGCGCGTTTGGTGTCCCAACAGCTCAGGTGTGTCTCTGTGGCACAGCAGTGGGACGGCCAAATGCACCCTTGGGGGAAAAGATAAATCCAGTTTAATGTTTGAAAGGGTGATAATGTAAATGCCTTCTAAATGGGGCAGTGGGATGGACCTCTACTTATTTTCGTTGGGTGTGAAACTCACTTTCATACCAAAAGCAATGCTCTCATGTAAATTGATGGGAGACATGCATGTTGCCTATGTTGTCTTCTTCTGCTTCGAAGTGCCCTGATAACTGGGCAAGTGTCCACTGGCTCCATGGCTTAGTTTGCGGGAGCACAAACCCCTGATAGGGTTTTGCCAGCTCCTGCGTGGGTGTCTTAGGATCAGACAGTGTCTTGGCTTCACCAGCCAGGACCCGACCTCCCCTGGGCCACCCCACCAGGGAGCTCCCACAGGCACAGAGGACAACCGCACCTTCTTCCCCAGGTGTATGAGGAGCACCACCACCAAATGCCCTCTCCCTCAGAGGAGAGATCTGGCTTCAGCATCAGGTGTTTCCCCCTCTTTGTGCCATAGTGTGCAATGATGGACAAAGATTTTCACAAAAAAATTGGGTGCTGACTCCCTTCTCCTGGACAGCATCAATTCTGTCCCTCTTTCCTGGATCTGTTTATTAAAATCAGATAAAAGCCGTGTCCTTTTATACCATGTGCCAAGCAGCTTTGTGGATTCTGCTAAACACATGCTGTCTCCCAGCCTTTGTTTCTCCGCAACAGGTTGCTGTTCATTTTCTGTAGCACACCAACTCCTGTGAGTCAGAGTTACTTCAGATCTGCAGCATAATGGGAGACTCAAGATGAAAGTGTCTGCAGATGTGAAAGATGTGGTTCGTTAAATATCGCAGTAAATGTATTTTGCACATGTTGTTGCAATAAGTATGTAACTAGGATAATAAATTTAATAGTAACATTTACGTAATGATAAAGAATTAGACAATAATGATTTTATTACTGCAATAGATTTTGCATATGTACATGTATAGCTGCATGCGTAAATTTATTAAAGGACAAATGGCTTAACAATCAGTAAGTAAACGATCTCTCATTGACATGTCTTGACAATACAAGCAGACCCTATGGAGAAGCTTGCTTGTGTGCATCAGTCACAAAAGTCCTCAGATCTGCACTTTCAAGGTATGTTGGTGGTCCCAAGAATACATGGCAGTACCAATGAATGAGCTTATGATCTGAAGGTTGTATTTGCCCACTCCATACAATCCCTAAAGTAACTCTCCACTACCACTTCATCTTGTGGGACCATGCCTAGTGAACAAGGCTGCCCTGTTTTCTTTGGCATGAGCTCAACATTGATGTCTTGACGTACACCTCCCACCCAAGCCGAAACTTACCTCTTAGTCTGTGCTATCTTATTTGGCCAGGACTGACCCACAGAGAGACTTCAATGAGGCACAAGGACATGTTGTATCCCTCCTGTCACCATGTCAGGTCACCCTTATGGCCAACCTGATGTCACAGCAGCCAAGCCTGGAAGACAGCTGTGGACCTGCTGCTTAGAGACAGGGGTCCAATGGTATTTTCCAAGCTAATAGCAAAATGGCCCATTGCAGAAAGGATAAGAAGTCTCCTGACAATAAGTTTCAGACTCATGCAGAAATGGAAGGAATTATTGCCACAGATTCTGCTGTTGTTATACCTCTGTCTCTGGTATGTGGGCTGCAGAAGACTTGGGTCAACCTATGGCTAATTCCTACTGACACTTCAGTGCTAATGCTTCTCTAGTTACATTTCTCCCACTAAAGATGTCTTTCCCAGGGAGAGATCCCTGGCCTGATCCGCACAGACCTGGCCCTTCTCCAGAGCAAGTTGGCTATGTCCAGGTATGTAGCACTCAGATATCTATCTAGCTCTGAATGGTGTCCCCACAGTCCTGAGGTCATTGTCTCACTGTTATGTCACTTTCAGAGTGCCTTGAATAATGTGGGGACAGTGTGCAAAGCCCACCGGGATAGTGCAGGGGGACTTTGTGGAGTAGAAGAAGCCAAACCTGATGCAGGCCCTGAAGGAAACCCCAGAACTACATCCAGCTTGGAGGTAACAAGCCGGTTTGGTGCGAAAGGGCGCCCATGAGAGAGCTAACCCACACTGCAGTTGACTGTGGGGAGCTAGGTTATTTGACAGCATTGATGTACCCATGCAAACCCCATGAAAGAACCTGAGGACACGAGGAAGGACACCACACCCTGAAGGCTTGTAGCATCATGCCTCAAAACTGCTTACAAGTACCAAACCTGCAATGATTTCTGCTGGTATCTGCCATGCAAATGCCGCACGCCTCCACAGTAGGGCAGCAGGATGTGGCAACCAGCAAATCCCACTTCAAAAAACAGGCCACAGGTCAGTGCTGGTCACACAAGGTCAAGCCTGGGTTGTGTCCTGCCGTAGGTTCAACCCCTCCAAGACTCCTGGGATTCCTACTCTTCCGTGGGAGAGGTGAGCAGGCTGGGCTGGTGGGTCTGGCACAAAGACAAGCCCAAGTGCATGAACTGAAAGCAAAACTCGCAGCTACTGAGATGATCCAAGACATCGCTGCCAATATAAGCACCACTATCTTGAGCTGACATTAGTCCAGTTGCTTTTTAGAAATTAAATTACAATAAAAAAAAAAAAAAAGAAAAAAAACAGCCAGGCAGAGATGAACTGGCAATTTTTAATCACTTGTAAAAGATGAAAGGCTGACCACGTGCTCACCTCACGCTTAAAATAGGTTGTATCATGTCAACAGGATGCCCATCTCTAATTATAAATGATATTTCCCCAGACTAAACAAAGTTTGTAATTTATGCTCCATTTCCTCCAGCTCTGATTATAGCCTGTTCTTTTTTAAAAAAATGCAGGAGGAACAAGAGGGCCAAGAGCTTTGCTCTGGCCACTCTTCTTCTGTTCCTGCTGGTGTTCAGGGAGTTTTGCCACTGGGAGTCTGATGATGCTTTACACTCTGGGATCTTGGCTTGCCTCGGTGCTGGTGAAGAGCAGGGTGGTGGGGGTTGTCCTGACCACCAGGTTAGCTGTGGTTCCTGTCCCATCTGAGACTGATCGTATGGTGCCTGCATCTCTCAAGCACTGTGTCCGTAATTGTCCTGGAAGAAGATGTTGCTCTTGATATCATTCTGGACTAGGCCTGGCTTAGTCCCCTCTGGTACCAACAATAACCCTCCCCAGGTCCACCTGGCCTTGGGATGTGAAGACATTCCATTGCAAGATGCAGACAGCTACTTACACCTACAGAGGAGCATACCTTAGCCAGCTCCAAACTAGCTACCAGTAACCCAAGTAGCTGTGGAGTTCATCCAAAAAGCAGGGTGAAAAATGCATGTGTGATTCCCGTGGAACAGTCCACACTCCTGCACCCAGATGTGACTAGCTACGGAGTCAGCTGTGTCCACACTACGATGCAGTGATTTGCAGGACTGGCATAGTCCTGGCTCATCTTGTCACTTGGGTGGCTACCTGTCCCCAGGCACTGCTTGATGCCTAGGCAGGCAGTGCTAGAAAAGTGAACGAGCAAGCAAAATGCACATAACGGTGCCCGAGACATTTGTGGGGTGTTTGAGAGACCTTGTACATCTCTTGGAGTGGCAGATATTGTTGAAACTCCCAGCGTGAGCACGTACCACCACAGGATTTAATGAGGTGACTTTGGCGACAAAGGTCTTCTGCAGAGTGAGAGACCACAGAAGACAACACAAATACAGTTCAGGAGGAAATGATGGCCAGATGTGGGGGTCCTGGTACATGGGGAAGTGAGACAGTATGAGAAAAATAACAGGGAAAATGTGGGCAAAACTCACAGGGAAGAAAAACCGTAGCACACGAGCTGCAGAGATTCTCATAAATTTTCAGGGTGGAGGGGAAACAAGTCAAACGGAATTTGGTTTTGGGTTGCGGGGAGCCAAAACTGTCTCCAGCGTCCTCTGGTTTTATTTTCTGATGGCTGTGGGCCTTAGACTTACCCTATTTCCCAGTGAGACTTTGAGGTATGGCTTGCAAGCAAAGTTTCAAGGTAAACGTCTCGAGAAGACAAAAATAAGGGCTGAGACCTTTGGCCTTGCACTTGCCTTGCCAGCTGATGGTCGGAGGTATCCTGCATCCAACCCAGATTTTTCAAGCATCTCTGGGCTTTGTCTGCCCCTCCCTACCCTCTCCAGGGACATCTTCTAGCCTACGTTTCAAACATCCCAATCTTTATCAACAGGTTCAGGAAACTGTGCTCCATGTGACAAATCTGGTTTATCTTGAAATGGCAAACTAGATGAGATTGATGTGGTTTCTCTTGCAAATATTTCTCATATCTCTGCCTGCCACTGCAATAGCAGGAGGATCTATGAATCAGGTGGTGCCAAACAAGCTGCAAAACAGTTTGCTCTGTGGCCTGTGTTAATGGGGTTAAAGATCATGTTTCTCTCTTTATATCCCCTACTCAATTCAAAATGTGAAATATCTTCCATTGTTCTTCCTTTTTTTCAGGTGGGAGAGTGAAGGGGAAAGCTGGTCTCTCCCTTGGTGTTTTTAGTCCCTGCTAAACCTCAGACCTTGTGAAAAGGACTTTAAGCTCTCAACCACCAATGAAATCATCAATTTTCCCTTTTTGTTGTCCTTTCTCTTTCCACCTCTTTACTGTGTTTACTTTGGGTATGTGGAGTCTTACTGCAGCAAAGCTATAGTGAAGGGATTACTGGCATTATATCTGCAAGGCCTTGAAGCTGATGATGAAACAGGTAATTCTCAGCTTTTGCAGGAAAGGGTTTCACCACAGTTGCTTGAGTGTGTGATCTGCCCTGTCTTTCGCTCCTTCTATGCTGATTTTTCAGGCAAACACTGAAAAAAAGAAAGTTGCCACCATAATCCTACGGAGAGAAGAAATGACTTAGAGATGCTCTATTTTTGTCATGTTCCTTAAACCCTTTGATCCTTCCCATAGCCCCTTGATCCACCACTATGTCATCACTTATTGAAAGCATTTTGTTTTTGTAGCCCACAGCTGGATTCTGGGTTATTTCCAAAATGTCTTTGCTTCCTGCGCAGTGTGTTGGCTTTTCTTGAATACTCTAACTCCCACCCCCAATGATGTATTTTGGATTTTTTGCATGGAGGAAGAATATTTAAACCCCAGCTTCATCCTTGAGTGTCCTCCTTGCTGTGCTTACACAGTAGATTGCTGCAGTCCCTGTGTACAGTGCTTCAGATGGAACATAATTCTGGAGGACAGAGGTAACTGCACCTTCTAACAGGCCAGGTTGGATGGGGCTCTGAGCAACCTGGTCTAGTGGAAGATGTCCCTGTTCATGGCAGGGGGGTTGGAACCAGATGATCTTTAAGGTTCCTTCCAACCCAAACCATTCTATGGTTCTATGAACCTCTCCACACCAAATAATGAAGCAGAAGGTACATTGGGAGTTGTGGAGGAATGAACATGAGAGTCATTTCAGTGGAGAGAGAAAGTAGACACATGACACAACCTGAAGGAAATAATGATTTTTCAGTCCTGCTGATTGGTCTCTTTGATTGTTCAAAACACTGGAAATTGAATTTGATGCTGAATGTCTCCTTCTACATTTTGGAGGTGGGATGCACTCAACAAAAGCTTTGGATCCATTGCGCAGGCTGCATTGCCACTAGGAAGTTTAGTGCACCGGAATGGTGAAATATGGGGAATACAGAGGCACAGATAACTATGCTCAAACAGGTATGTGTGTCATCAGCCTCCTGTCAAGCACAGGTAGAAGAAGCTGTGGCAGCAGCATTGACGAGCCGAGTAAACTCCTGGTGTCCTTTTTCTTGTACAAATTTGTTAACCCCAGCATGATGTCATGCATGAAAAAGATGAGCTATCTCTGATCAAATGCAGATGTCTGCGAGGTCAGCATCTATCAAAGGAACCACTGATCTTGATGTCCTTCACAGCTCATGGAGGGAAATGGAAGACCTTCTTGTTCATGAATCATCTCATTCTTCAGTAGAAGAGTCACCCACAAGGAGCTCCTACTTTCTCCTGTGAACATGAAGGGAGTGGTGAGTGACTAACATAAAGATTTAAAATTAAAGGAAATGAGTCCCTCTTGCAGTCAGGAAACAGACAACTAGATTTTTTGCTGTTGTGGGTATAGATCCTGCTGGTGTAAATTCCAGCTTTCCAGCCCAGCTTGGACATACCAATTACTTAAAATACTTTCCAGGTTTCCTTGGGAGAAGACACTTGACAATGGTATTTCTGGATGTGGTACAAACATTAGAAGTGATTCTGCCATTCTGTTGCTGCTTTCAGAGTCTATTACGCCACTGAGCAAAGGCCTGAGCAGGAGTTCAGCCCTGAAGAGCCTCTGTACCCCTATAAAACATTTTCTTGTACACAAATGCAAAGATCTTAGTTAGCAAATTGGGATTCAGCTTCTGGAGTTTGATTGTGCATCCCTTTTGCTCCGCAGGTCAAAGGCACTGGGTTTTTGACAATGATCCTTATAAATCTGATGACCCATCATATCTAGAAGGTCTGTCTGTGCCATATCATAAGCATCTCCTGGTTGGAGGAGTGTTCTTCTTAAGATTTCCCTTCTGGGGTCAAGACTCCTGTATTTTTATCCTCTCCATAGCAAGAGTGAAAAGAAGAGAAGCTCTTCTTCGCTCTTTGTACCTGTTCAGAAGGTGCATGTTCCTGCTAGCACACCTCACATCTTAATGGATGAAAGAAGATGTTCTTATTTGGGGGGCTATGAGACAGCCCACATTGCTTATTGGTTCATGTCAACATTGCTAGATATAGATCACAGTAGTTTTCAGTTCTCAGGTAAGACAGTCTTGATAAATGTTTAGCACAACCCAGAAGGGAGCAGACCTTTCACTGTACATCAGCGAATATCCACTGATTGCAAATAATAATAGCTTATGCCCATTGAAAAATGGAGGCATACAGCTCCCACTGCTCTTCCCCTTTCTCCAGACACACGTGTGCCAACATCCATTCCTCTTTCAGCCACGGCACTGAGGAAGCCTCTCACCTTTCACATGTGACACTCCCTGTGATTACCCCATGGTGGACTGATCTCAGCTCAGCCCATTTCATCCTTCAGAAATACAGAGAATATCTAAACAAAACAAATTAAAAAAATAGCCAGGGCATTGTTCAACAGGAGGTTGTCTGAAGGCTCGATATTCAGGATGAGAAAGACATTGCAGATGGTCAAAGAAAACATTGGCAATACCTTTCTGGCCACGGAACAATTCGCTCGTTGACAAGTGCAGGGAACACCTGGGATGACTGATTTACGTATACTTTGCCTGCCCTCTGGTGGTGAATTAATTGTTGATTAATTATATGCATACTTACATATTTTTATAGATATCTGTATATGCATATGCATATGTGTATATACATGTATGCACATATGTGTATGCATTGACGTATATGGCAGAAAATGCTTATATCTACATTATACCTTGAACCTGAATGTTGCAGATGTGAGGAGTAGTTAATTATTGTCATTGGCTTCAACTGGTCTTTTTAATGCCGAAGATTCTCCACCGTACTGTGACTGTATTAACATTTAGTTCAGTTAAAATAGTGCAGCACGAAAATAATAAAAGTATGGTTTAATAGTTGTTCCAGGTTGGAGAGACCAGTGAGCTCTTCATGTGCCCTTTTCCTCTCTATAAATAAACTCTGCTGGAGCTGGGTGAGCTGTACAAAAGCAAGAGCAAAATGTTTTTCCAGGATCAGTTCTTGTAGCAAATACAGGACAGCATAAAAATAACTGCCACAGCATGGATGTGCTTTCCCCTACACAATGCCTATCTAGGTTAACAGGAGGGCACAGAGGCAAAGGTGACCCTTGGCTGATAGCTTGGAGGAGATATGAGGAAGAACTTCTTCACTCTGAAGGTGATGGAGCACTGGAACAGGTTGCCCAGAGAGGTTGTGGATTCTCCTTCTCTGGAGATATTCAAGACCTGGCTGGACAAGGTCCTGTGCAGCCTGCTCTGGGTGACTGCTTCAGCAGCGGGGTTGGACTGGGCGATCCCCAGAGGTGCCTTCCAACCCCTAACATTCTGTGATTCTGTGATTCTGTGATATATTCCTTCAGCCCCTTAGTAGGGTTTATCTTCAGTTTGGCAAGGGCTCAATATCCTATTTCCACTCCTTTCCCCTTGTAGCTACAAAGAGCAGAGGGATTTGCCATGCAGCCCTCCACACCTTCTACAAACACGTCCAGCACCTGGGCATGAGGTGGCGAGGATAAGCATGTTCAACATTGCAGCTCTCCGGACTTGTAGAAACGTAAGAGGCATTGGCTAAACTTGGTGTTCCCAGCCTATTCTCTTTGGGATGACCTATTACAGCAGGAAGGACAGCAGAGGTGGCTTCTCAGGCTGTGTTCATGTTGAAGGGGTTTCTCTATGTCTAGTGGGAAGTGAACCAGAGAAATTTCTTGCCTAAACACCTTCATTCACCACTCGGCATTTCCAAGAGAAACTAGTCTTTCCCCTTTGGGAAAACAGCCTTCAGCCCTTGGAGCCCTTGAGATTTGCAAGCTTTTCTATAGATTATTATCCTGATTTCATATTTGCCTTGGACTGTGTTTTGAAGCCGTGCACAAGGATGAGTACACCATGTCCCTGGACTCATGTAGCCTTAGGCAACACGAAGGTGGTGTCTGTAGTGTCCAAACCCACCATTTGTAGTACATTGTCCAGTGACTGTGGCAGTGCTTGTCTACCATTCTGTCTCATGGTGGCTCCATTTGAGCCAGTGACCTGTTCCTGGGTGAGGGATTCAACGGCTAAATTGTTGCCACCAGTGGTCCCTAGGCCAACAAGAATCACCCCAAACAATCTTGGGGCATATCTGGGCCCAGCGATATTCCCACTATGTAGTTTGGGTGTTTGGGAGGGGAAGGAAGTTTATTATCTGACTCCAGTGCCAGGGAAGGGTGCCAGGCAAGTGTCTTTTAATCATGCAAGTGGCACCATTGCTCTCTGAGAAGAATCTCTGTGCTTTTTGTTTCCTAAGTCCACAGAATCACCATGCAAGGTTGGTTGCTCTCAATGCTCAGGGCTTCCTGTTGTTCCAGATTTGGGGAATGATTTGCTGGACACCTCTCAGGCTGTGAAACCTATTGTCCCACCACAGCTGGACGAATCCTCATCTATGGAGGTTCTTCACTCAGTTGGTTTCTACCTGCCCATCTTCTGCTGGCTGGGCATATGTGGACAGCAGTGCCTAAACAGGAAACCAAGGCAGGTTCATCCCACCTAAATGAAGACCTTTGTCTTCTAACCTCACCTGGTCTCGTGTCTCCTGTCCATTTCCACAGACACCAGTGTTGGACAGTCTGCACTCTTCCCAATGCTCAGCCACTAGGACAAAGCCACAGCAGCAGGGCTAGAGAGGAAAAGGTTTTCAGGCTGATCCCTCCTCTCCATAGCCCAAGAAACAGCATTTGCTGGGTCACCCTGCAGACTGGACCTGAGGCTTGGACCCACCATGAGTATCAAGTCATATTTCCCTCTTGTCCTGACTGTGTTGCAGTTCTGACAGGTGCAGTCAACCAGAGCAACCTTTATGACATCTCTCCATGAATAAATTTGGCATCTTATTTGGACAGCAACCTGCGACTATTCCCTCCAGTTCTTTCTATGTGATGATGGTGTTTGGGAGCTAGAGTTACAGATTTGGCCAGGCAGACAATCACCTCCACAGGGAGCCCACACAAGTAGGTTAAACAAAAGCTTTATTTCCACTCTGTGTTCTTGGGACGCGGTGCCAAGATTTCACAGGCGGCTCAAAACAAGGATTGGCAAGGAATGCTCTGCTCCTGTGATGCTTTCTTATTGCAAACAGCCCTGAGTCACAAAATGCATGTTCAGAGCCAAGGCTGAGCTTCCTTTAAAGTCAAAAGTGTTCAGATTAGCAATTTTCAGGTTTATTCTTTAAAGAAATAAGGCACCAGAGCAAAGCTTACATACAGAGAGGCATAAGGAATTTCTACACCACCAGACTCTCATACATGTTTAAACCCCTCTGGTACTACAACAGAAGAAATATTCAATAAGGCATGGCTATTAAAGCAGTTAATTGCAGTACATCTGCCATCAGATACTATTCTGTGCTGTGTGACGTTCGGACGGTGCACTGCTCCTGGTGAGCAAAGCCCTTAAGACTGGAGCTTCAGCCACGCGGAATCTGTTTGCTGCCTGCTCTTCCTGCCCACAGTTTTCTGACTAGAGTGGAGAAAGGTCAGTTGGTTTCCTGCAGAATTTCAATATTTTGAAATGCTATTTCAGTTCCAGCTTTTGAACGAAAAAAATAAAGAAGGAAATTGGATGTGGATGTTGGATCGGAGACATCTGCTTCCAGGGTTGCTTTGCAGTGAGAGGCTGGAATCGGTGACCAAGATAGCCCAGCAGACAGGCAGCTGGGGTGTCTGGCAAACAAACTGTTAGATAACCAGACCATTTTCCATTTGAAAGCTGCAGAACATTTGCAACTTGGCAAATTCTAACAACAATAGCAAAACAGCTTCAATGCTAATAAGTGCCTTCTGTTCAAGACCAACTGGAATTTCATGCATCGTATTGTGGTTTTCATTGGACATCAGGCCTGGGTAGACAAAACATATTTCAGCATTGGTCCTTGGTCCTATGTCGGCTTTCCCTGAGCTTCTCTGCATATGTTAATGGAAAAGGTTTCAGACATTTAGCTTTGTGAATATGAGTGTATTTGTTTTCAGAGTCTGTTTTCTTAAATGTGCCTGCAGTCTCTACTATCTAGTTTGGCTCCTGGACAGCCCCAAGATGAGAAGAGATAATGGCAAAAGGAGGATTTAATTCCTTTGAATGAAATAATTTTAATGTGTTGATGGAAGCAGGCAATAAAAGAGAACCAGCTGATAAAATTTTTCTTGACTTTCAGGAGTGCCTAAACAGGTCCTGTGCAGGAAAAGAGACTGTCTTGCACCAAATAATGACAAAGTGAAGGGCAAATGTCGTGGATCAAGACTGTTGTGGAGACAGGAAGCAAAGAGGAGGATTGCATGATCAGGATTCATTGTGCAACAGCTTTTGTGGGTGGTCCTCGCAGTGGCCTGCTGCGTCCTGTGCTGTTTAGCAGAATTTAGAGGTGTTTGGAGACATCGGTCAAGGAAGAAAGGAGAACCAAGGGACGCTGACATCTGCAGATATCATGAAGTCAGGCTTGGGGAGCACTGTGAGGAACTCTAGTGAATGAGGAAAAGAGTGGTGAATGAAGTTTAATACAACAGATGTAAAGTAATGAGCATCAGAGGAAAAGTGTTAGTTGCTTTCTACACTGCACAGAACATTGAGATGATTTCATCAGCTAGGGAACCCTCCCTTGTGGTCACTGCAAGAAGACTGGGGTGGAATTGTCCTGCTGGTGTGGGACAAACACTGAAAAGCTTCACCTGCCTGCCTATCTCAGCAGTCACTGGCCCAGGAGCCCTGCATGCTGCTGCATGCTGCATGCCCCTGCTCACCCACCAGCTGCAGGAGACTGGAGGAGAGGATTTCAATGACCCAGGGTCTGGAAATCATCCTGTATGCAATGGCTCAGTGCATTTTGGGAGGTCTGGTCCAAGTCCAGCGTGTGCTAACCCAGCCTCCCCTTACATCAAGCTCTTGGTGTCCTACAGCGCTGTCCCCACAAGCTGACACAGCAATCCTATAGCTCTTCATCAGGCTGAGTTTTGCCTGCAAGAGCTTTATCTAAGGCCACCATTTCACATGGCTTCAGTGTAAATGTGAAGATTTGTAGTTCCTCTGCCTTCTCCCACCTATTCTTTTATTCAAACAATTATTTTTAATACAAATGAGCTCAGAGACGAGAGTCGCACTAGGTCTTTTTGTCCTGACTGAAGGGGAATGCAAGGATGTGTGGCTACAACAGTAGGAAATCCTTAGCCCACCTTCACGAATGACGCCCATGGACTTGCACCCAGCTGCTGACCACTGTTACAGTGTGTGAGTAGGTAGATGAAGGGGAGGTAAGGGTTTGCCTGTGCATAGAACCTTGTCAGACCATGTTCTTGGTTGCATTGACGGAAGGGAGCAGCTTGCCCTGATGTCTCCCGTGCATTCAACAAAGAGAAAAATCCATTGCCAGTGTGAGGACAGATGGTTGCATGGAAGGGAGAACTCCTGCTGTACTGACTGTGGAGCTGTCCCTGACCCCACCACTGAAGGACATGTCTCTACCAAGGTAAATAACCAGAGCTTCAGGAAGGCAGACATGCTGATGTTTTTGCATGAGGATGTCAGTACAGAGACAATATAGTTTCATGAGTTCAAAGAGGGGTAATGCTGCAGAAGATTTGCTGTCAGCCCTACTCCTGCCTTCACACAGTTGTAGTCTCAAACCCTAGAGAGATATCTTGACATTTTCCAATCAGAAATGTGCTGTAGGGAGTGCTGTTGCCCCCCTCCTCACTTTAGTATCCCCTGCCATGGGAAACTTCCGCAGACGTAAGTTCTCTCAGCTGTTTTGACACCCATCCATGCCATGGGTGCGCCATACCTTCGTTGGGTTCTTCTGTATCTTCTCATACCTCCTCTGCCTGACTGTCCTGCTGCTGACTTGCTTAGGGGAGGTTTAGATTGGATATTAGGAAAAATTTCTTTACTGAAGGAGCTGTAAGGGATTGGACCAGGCTGCCCAGGGTAGTGATGGAGTCACCATCCATGGGGGTGTTCAAAAAAAATGTAGATATGGGACTTCAGGGCATGGTTTCGCAGGCGTGGTGGTGTTGGGTTGACGGTTGGACTTAATGATCTTAGAGGTCTTTTCCAATCTTAATGATTCTATGGTTCTATTCTATGGTTCCATGATTTTGACACCTGCCTCTGAATTCTTGAATAACTGAGTGAATATGTGAACAGGTGTCTCCATAGCTGCCTTATCTGCAGAGAGAGCTGGAAAGTAAGCTGAGAAGTAAGCTGAAGACAAATATACAAGCAAGATCAAGAGTTTCAGGTGGAGGGATAGGTCTCCAAGGATCTTTATTGGCATTTGGTATGGATTCACTGTTAAAAACACTGTATGAAATACGAACTATATTCAGACAGTTTGTATTGTGCATAAATACATCTTCTACAGCTCTTAGCAGGTTTCAATGATTACATTAAAATTCACCCTATAACACTAGTGGTAAAACCTCTGGCAATCACATGGTAGGTTCTTGTTGGTAGTGGCTTCTAGAGTGTGTGCTTCACTCTCCGAGAAATCCACAAAGTGACTTGCCCACAATCACCTGAGAAGTCCGCTGCAGAGCTAGAAAATTCACATATGCTGCTTCCAGCCTCCATCTTCCTCATTACAATGTCCAAATGCTAGTTTTAGGAGCAAAATAACAAGGAAAGAGCCTGATACAGTAATCACAGTTACTATGTGAAGAAATTTCATGAGTAAACCTAAACCTGTCTAAACAGAACAATGACAGGAAAATATAAATATATTTTATGGCTTTCTAACAGCAGAGGTTATCACACTCAAGGATGAGTCCTTGGCTTCTTCCTGTTGAAATTAAGAGGAAAAAAATACCACTGTCTTCAAAGAGAATTAAGAATTGTCCTGGGATTACTAAAGTCGTCACTGATCAGAACTTTGCTTCTCTGCTACTCTTTCCCACAGATTTACTATTTTATATTTTTTAAATAAATTCAAAGAATGTTGTTTATTTTAGAAGACTACAGGCTAAAGGAAGAATCGAAAAAACTGTGTGCAGAAGAGCAGATTCAAATCCCCTTGCTTAAATGGTGTTCAGCTGGAAAATTCCGGTTTTGGCTGCCCAACATTTTCTTAAATTTTTCTTTTCTTGGACTAACAAAAGCACACACTTGAAAGATTATTTCTTAGTGTGTAAGTATGAAGTAAAAAACTGGGTACCCACAAAATTAGTTTATATATGTACATATGTGTAGGTGTTGAAAGGGAGAATATATGTATAGTGGTAGATTGAAGATTGGTTTCTTTCTCATGTATTTACAAATGTTTAATCTGATATAAACCAGAAATAGAAGGTCACTGTCCCTCCTTCTCACTGTCACATTGCCAGCTAAATGGATCGATGGGAAGTTTTTCAGAGGGCAAGTTGCTTCACAGATTTTATGTTTTCTGCTCGTACGTATCATCCTTTGCATCCATTTTGCCCATGTGCTGGGAAGAACAAGTGTTTCAGAGGCAATTAACACATCTAGACGAGCCAAATGACATAGTTTCCAGACCCGTGGTGTCAGTGAGGTTCATCCAACTTGACTTTAGTCATTTGTGATGTAGGTTTCTCCACCTGAGCTCATCAGATTAACTCCTGTTAGAGTCGATGGCAAGTACTTTTACGGCATGGCTCATCCATCTGAATGCAGATATCTAGGATGGGTTTCACTTTTGGGTGAATACACCCAACTTTAAAGGTGTATCTCACTAAACACATCTGTCGAGTATTATTTCACGTCTTAGTGTCTGCAGTCTGCCCTCCAGCTGCCATTGCAAAAGGATCTGGTCCGGTGTCTTATTTGTTAACCCTGTCTGGATATTGTAGGTACTCTAGAGCATCCTAAATGGCATTAAGTACCTGCATTTAGGCAGCTGAATTGTATCACAGATGTCTCCATTTGGATATGTCTGTGTGCACCCAGGGACCATTGCTCGAATGGAGACCTTAGCAAGAGCCAGTAAAGTTTAGAGGTGACTGTGCTAGATGAATGTAGGCACCGATTTTAGGCTCAGCTGAATCATTAGGCTCCTTGGGCTTTTAGACTCAATCTCCATTAACTATAACAGGAGCTGAGACACCCAGCACACAGAGGTATACAAATGTAGGAGCCTCAGAAACATGCTTGGAAAGTGCCTGTTTCCCTTCTCTGACTGATAGATGACCTGTTTGGGTGACTGTCCTTACCTTACAGGGCTATAGTTAGCCAGATGATTCCCCTTTTGCACATAGTTGTGGGTATTTCTCTGCATTTGGAGGCCGACCTTGACTACACTTAGGCCTTTCCAGGGATAACTCCTCTATGCAACACTCACTTGCATGGAAATACCATGCCAAGAGCAGAAGGAGAGAGCATCTGTCCCCCACAGAGAGGACGTGGCTTCTGCCTGACACACCTTGCAAGCCTCTTTAGCCAAGACAAAAGGTCAGGCTGATGTAACCCACCCCCATTATGGAACAGAACAGCACTGATCAATGTTTTTAATATGGGAACATAATGAAAATGACATGAATTATGCAGAAATTGTTTCATTTTAACCTCACAGTTGCACAGACCAATCCAGAGTATGTCCCTCCCTGGAACTGTGTATTGAGGTATATCTAGACAGAACCACCTGGCTCGTGTCTCTTCCATAGGACTTATTCCTGAATGAAGTTGGAAGCAGAGAGTGAGCGCAGTGCAGAAGGTGACAGCTTTCTTAAACCCTGTTTGACAGCTCAGCTGTCGTATGAGACAGATGTCTTTCAAGGGCCAGCTTGTCCCACCCGGAATATCAACTCCTATCACAAAATAAGCAAAAGCTCCTGTTACAAATCCAGATGCCACAACAGTGAAATCTCATTATTAAAGAACATTTAAACATTTCCCTTCCATTTTTACTTTTTGGATGTTTGTACTCTGACAGTACATTTGTTTTAAACTTTCTACTATGAATTAGTCATGAAAATAGTAACTTCCTAGTCTTTGTGGATTCTGGTTTCCTCATTTCTTAAAGATATTTGCAACAATCAGAGAAGGTTTGGCAATTGGTTGTTAACTCTTATTTATCATCTGAATGATAAAAATCTAATCCTGTTGCTCTGAGGAGAAGAGTTCACACTGAGCCTGAGAAAGGTCTCCGTGTTTTTAGTGAGCACCTTCTGGTGGTAATATTGATTAAATTACCATATCTGCTGTTCTCTTCAGCCTTGCAGAAGAGAGAACAACAATTCCCAGAAGTCTGTTAGAAGCCAGATGTTGAACAGGAGAAAAAAACCTTGAAGAAGAAGAAGTGGCCAACAACAAAATTCTTTGACCTCGATGGAGTGTGGTCTGTGAGAAGTGCCTACAGGCCAAATGCTGGCCCTTTGCAGAACAGTATTTTTACCTGCTGGGAGGCTTACGTTGAAGACAAGTGCCTTTGAGATCACTTGGAGATTGGGAAGGAAAAAGAGTGATGTGTTTTAGGCTTTGCACTGCTGAAGTGATGCACTTTTCACTCCCTCAGCCCCATGTTTGCAGGAAAGAAAATTCATATCTTGTTAGTATTACGCAGCTAAAGGAACTGCAGAATGTCATTCTCGGCATCTAAGTTTTCCAGTATCTTGGCATTCCGTTTTCATCCTGCTTTGGGATGAAAAGCATAAAATGTTTTAGATATGCTATATGTGTGTGTGCCTACAGCAAAACAGAATGTTCTTCCAGATTAGATCTGGAATTGCGAAGATGACATATTTTGACATTTTGAGTAGAATCACATTTTGGCATTTGGAAACAAATATTGATTCATACCACCAAACTGTTTCATTTCAAAACCGTCATTTCAGTTTGAAAATAGCATTAAAATGTCATTTGCAGCTGAAATGTCAAATTAAAAGAAAATGTTTCAACTTAAATTGATATACAGGAACAAAACATTTTGATTTAAAATTTTCCCTTGTGGGGGAGTAAAAAAATATTTTTTTTGGTTGTCAAAATAATTTTCTTCCGAATTGCACTGATTTTCATGAAACCAGAGTTTTCTACAACAATAAGAACAAAATTGATTTAATGCAAAACAGTTAAACCATTTTAGCACTTGGCATTATTGTTCGTATCCAGGCCCAAGTGCAGCTGGACGTGTTTGTGCCACCATGCAGACCTAGCTAAAATTTTCTTTGGGCTCATCTTTGTGACAGATGCTGATGAAGAGCTGGCACTACCATCACCATCACTTTCCTCCCCAGTGGATCCCTGCCAAAAATGCACACACACAGTTCTGAGCTGGTACCCAGTTTCACCAGAGATGAACATAGAATCAGAGAATCATAGAATGATGGTCAGGATTCATCTGTTGCTCAGGTTCACCCTCTGCAAGAGCTAAGAGGCTTCATCAATTATACTGCTTTTGGCTGGAAGGGAATTAAATGGAGGGTGTGAGCTGCTCTGCTGGGTTGGCTTCAAGGTGTCCGTCCTGACCTTACTCATTCTTTGCTGTGCTTTTCTCAGATTTCATCCTCTTGAATACTTATTCCAGCCTCCTTCATGCTCCCCAGCTCTTTAAAGGTTGCTTTTGTCAGTGTCCGCTTTGTGCCATTCAGGACAGATTTGAGTTTCCTGGTCAGCGCATCTGACCAGTTGTGGCTGTAAAACGAAGAAGAGAGGAGTTAGCAACCTTGCTCACTAAGGAATAGCTTTTCGTTTTTCATTTTCTGTCAGACAAAGCAGAAACATTACACATTCTCAAAGCCATCAAGAAACATCAGGCAAGGAGGGATGTTGGTAGAGAACTGCAGGGATGTGGTGGTCCCAGCAGACCATACAACCACTGGAGCTGTTGCATGGGTTAATGGGATACATAGAGCTTTCATCCAAGGATATTCACTTTACAAATGTAAATTACATTTACGTAAAAACAACCAGAGGGCTTCAGCTGCTCATGAAAAACATTCCCAACTATGCATCACAAGCCTCATAAAGCCCTTAGCTGGTAATAACAGAGTTTCACTGTTAACCAATTGGGTTTCTCTGGGTTTGAGGCCATTCGCTGCCACCAATGAGAAATCTGAAAGTACAGCTGCTCTGGAAGCCCAATGATCTCACCAAGCCCAAGGTGCGATGGGCAGAGAACTAGAAAGCCCTGACATCTATCATCTCAGATCCAGGTGTCATTTCAGTGCCTTATACTGGCACTGTTGCTGAGAAAATAAGCTCTGCTGAGTAGCAGGACTTAAGAGCTGGTCTAACTGAGAGACTACATCTAGATCCAGGACACTAAATGGATATGATGGAGCTGAAGAGGATCATTTGCTATGATGCTCTAAGTGTCCATGATGCCCAGATTCTACTATCTGTTCGTAGGCACAGATTTATTACAACATCATGGAGGTTTCAGAAACAAAACAAACATCAAGGACTTTTAGAAGGCCAGAAACTGAGTGAATAGCAGGGCTTTAGGTAGGTCTTAACTCTGCAGCTGTCCTGTCCTATATAAAGCGTCACATGAAATTGAAGTTATTGTGTATAATAGATAGAAATATAATTCCAGCTGTTATAAACTGAAGAGAAGCAAATTCTAACCCACACACCTTTGTCATTATATAGATACTAAAAAGAACTAGTTGAGAAATAGTTGTGTATATACATACATATATATATATCGTTTTAAATGGTATACACCGTTGTCGTGTACAATGAACATGCAATTACTTTAGAATAGATATATATGTAAAACTGACTACATGAAGCAGGGATCACAAAAATGTTAGATATGAGGTCATGAAAGGAGGAAAATGATTGTTCTTATGCCCAAGGACTATTTGCACTAATGACCAATTATTAATATAGAATAGTTATGCAGCGTGATGAAACTGGCTTTAGTGACATCACAGGATGACCTGTCTTTAAAGTATCCATTAGATATCTATAAAGTATATACATATATTTTAAAGTATATATAAAACTGTAGCAATGTCAACTAATAGCACTGGCACCACAACCAGGTATGCAGGGTTGACCGCTCTGAGAGCTTGTACTGCAGCACTGCATATCTAATGCTTTTTTGTTATTATTCAAGGGAATGGTAATTTATTATTTGACCTAAAGTTCTGCAGATGGTGTTGGATTGTCTGGTTACCTGCTGTTGCGGACTGGCTGTTAAGTCTGGGTGCAAGAAGAGAAGAACCAGGGCCTTCAAACTCAGCACATCATATTCCCTTCACTATCACAGTCTGCGGGAGACCAAGGACAGCTAAGGGCAGCCAAGGGCAACCAAGGGCAAAAAACAGGAAAGAAATCTAATGGAAAAATCATTAATCTTAAGCAATCACAAATGTATCAACACAATGAGGTTCAGGATTCATCTGCCACCTTGACAATTCAATCATTGGACATCATGAGAAAGAGCTGATGTCCTTGTTAAAGATGATCACAAACCTTTTGCAACCACTAAGGAAACAAGGGGAAAAAACGAGCCTTTTTTTTTCTTCTTTTATTTAAAACCCTTTCTGATATTGGACAAAGAAGATACGCCTTCTAGAATGTTGCTGGGAGATGTCCCTGCCTACCAAGAGAGAAGAAGTAGCTCATGCAGAGTAGAAGAAAGGGGGAAGTGAAGAGCAATATGATGGGGAAAAAAAATCAATAGAAGCCACAGTTTTATTTCTGCAGTTCTGTTTCAATGTTTGGAGAGATTATGCAGGCAAAATCATCTGAAATTCTCCCTGCATTGGGGCTGAAGGGGTAAGCTGTAATTGTATGGGTTTCTGTGTAGGTGTGGGTTTCACCTTTGAAGACAGAGAGACTCTTTATCAAAACCTCCATCCTGAATGAGCTTTCAGATTTTAACTGCTGGTCAGCCACACCTTGCTAGTCTATGGCTTGGCCAGCAAGATGCAAAGGTTTGGGTGTTTACTGTATTTCCTGAACAAGAAAGAACCTTGAAGGATCTCCTGTCACTGAGCTGACTTCATGGGACAAGAGGTCAGAACAGAAGGAAAAGCAAAGTTCAGAGGGAAAAAAAAAATAGGGGCTGGAAATAACTTTACAAATTCAGCTTCAATACTTTTAGGTGATCCCAGACTGGTCCTTTGTCCATGCAGGACACACTACTTCTATGCTCATATATCTAAATTTCAGGAAAGAGCAATACGGGAGACACTAAGGTTTATACACCATGGATCCCTCCCTAAATACAGCAGCTACCAATCACATTGAGGTGAAACCTCACACCCTTGAACTCCATAATGAAATTTGAATGACTTGCATGGGGTCTAAGTCTCATCTCTAAAGTGAGATCAATCTAGGGATCACAGGGAGTCATCGACCTCTCTGTGGGACAGTTTTCTGCTGGGCCTTGGAGAGAGAAATCCTTTTCTCCATATTAGAAGCACTGTAAGATGATAGAGGTGGGATTCAGCTGCCTGAGGATACTGTCTAGCAGTATTTGAGATGCTATGGTTCATTCTACTTGGTCTTCAGCTGCTGTTTCATCTGCCAGCCTTGCACAAGTGTCTCTGACAACCATGGTTGAATCCCACTTGCATGGTGGGTTGGTAGGTCCATGTTAAGATCCCATATCCTACTCTAGCAGAAAGTAGAAGGATCACTAGTGGTATAGCCAAGAGGTTTATCTCCAGATAACCGGAGGTGCACTTTGGGGTTCTTCATGCTTTGTTGCACATTTTTATCAAGATCCAGCAAGAATCATCATTTGTCTTCAAAAACAGGCGTCCACCAAGGAAAACAGTCCACAGTCACTCTTTCAAAGTTAAAGGATTTGCTTCCTGAGCATGAAGAGCAGAGTCTTGGCCTTCCTCTAGACTGCAGGCCAGATGAATACTCCAAAAGTACTGAGATGGGGATCCCTATCTTATCGCAGCAAGGACCCTGTGAGACTATTAACAGTTTACAGTCTCAGAGTAATGGAACTGTAAAATGGGTGAATAGACTACAAATCTCTACATCTGAGATCCTCGTAGAGTGTCCTTTTATTGCTGTCAAGGAAAAACAAGCTTATTGATGGCATGATCTTTTTGATTGTAAACGTCTAAGACAGATTAGCTGGAAGTGTCTCTAGGCCACCAAACAGGCACATGGGAATAGGTGGCTGTTGAGGACATTGCCTCTTTTGAAAGCTTCATGCACACAAGAAGGATTGAACGAGGACTGTTGAAAAGGTATAAACTCCTTATTGATTCTTCTGCTGTTTCCCATGAATTGAGCCAAGTGGGTTAATGAGGATCTGCTGTTCTCCATAATGTACTGCTAATCAGCCTTGCTTCAGTGCAGAAGCTTCAGTCTCTGGGTGACATATATGCTAAATATCTTTCAATCAGTACATGTGCAGTTTTTGTCAAGCAGGGCTATCCCAAATGAGAGATCCTCTTTACCTCTGCCCTTGGAGGAGTAGCTTGCACTCATAGGTGCAGGTCATCAGGGAGGTCTTCTGTGCCTTGGAGCTTATATTTAGCAGTGAGTGTTCACATATGGTAGTGCTTATGCAGGTCACTACACAGTCTGTCCCATATTTAAATCTTTTTTTAAACAGGGAATTCCTGCCCAGCTACTAGAATAGGGAGAGCCTCAGACAAAAATTCAAAAATCTCTTAAGGGAGATAAAGCAGCCTAGTAACTTCCTCTGAATCTTTAAAAGTTGTGGTTGGGAATGAGTAACACAGCCAGAAGTGCTCTGTTGGATTCTATTCTTGTGAGAAAATTGAATAGAGTTTTCGTCTTTAGGGTAATCTATCAGCTTGATATGGTGTATCTTAGTGGTTTGTTACCAGCCTATATCTAGGCACTCTGGGCCTTCATCCACCTCTGCCTTTTTCTAATCAAAAGGAAATTAAGTAGAAGTTAGTTCAGAGGCACTGAGCAGAAGCATTATTGCTGCTCTCAGAGATATTATTAAAAAAACAACCACACAGCCTTTTCACCCTACATCAGACCCTCTATGTGCATGCGTGGATATGCATGCCAGCCTTGATCTGGCAGCACCTATTTGATCAGGCACCTCAGGCCATGCTTTTATACTCCATGTAACTTCTGAATTCCAACCAAATCACCCTAAATCCCCGTTTCTTTCTCGTACCAGTAGGTGCCACAGTGATGAACAACAGAGCTGCATCCTGTTTCATGTCATGAGATATGGAATCACACTAGGCAGGAGACATCAATTACAGGAAAGCAGCATTAGGCTACTTGGATTCTTCCAGGCTTGAACTCCAGCGTTATCTCTGTTTACCATAGACTGGGCTCTTCCTGGCACAGTGCACATCGACATCCAGTGGATTGATAATACATTGCAGGTAAACACAGTAATATTGTATGTCTTTCAAGAATGAATGTGGTAACAGGTCATAAATTTGCCAGGAAATCACCCAACAAGGCTACTACTATCCTGAGACAGCTTTGTTGCTGTCCCAAGCACCTTTTGAATGAGGCACTTTAAAAGAATAATACATATTTTTGACCAAAAAAAGGAAAAAAAAGAAGGCATGACACTAAAACCAGCAAAGGGCAGACAAAGAACACATAAGCAGACACTAAATAGCAGAGCTACGTTGGGACTGTCCTACAGCTACTACCTCAGATCTAGGCCTTTTTGCCAAGGAGTTTTGCAGCTTTCCTCCTTTTGAACTCTGCAATTTCTTCCGAGGGTAACCCATGAGCTCTACACCTGCAGTGAACATGTAGGCCATTAGAGAAAGAACCAGTTCAGTTTCATCTGCAATAAAGAACAGACCGTAACAGAGACCGTGTGAAAGGTAAATGTCTTCTGGTGCAAAAAGAAAATAAAATATTGGGCCTGGTTCATATTTTACTATTCCCCTCTTGTATTGTTTCAGCTCGACTTATAGCAAAGGGTGAGGCCACCTAATTTAATTTTAAGTGTCCTGAAGTTAGGTGCCTGCTCTGAGACAGGCACCTTTTTTAATCTGGATAGCCAGGCACTTCCACAGGGCTCTTGACACATCCTAGACACTTCTCCCAGGACAAGATTAATGACTTCTGTGATTGAGGAGCACAGACTAGATATCTGTCGTGGCTGTTTCCTGAATCTATTAGACAAGATGTCTCCTGGGAGAATTATTCCATTATTCCTCCAATCATCCCCCTCATTCATCAAAGGGAAAAGCAAAGCAAAACTTCTGTGAAGATCTTGCTTTTGGTTAGTTCATCTCCTGTCTCAGTGTCTTTTGGTCTTCCAGGGGTGTTGCTTTCAGAAACTCTCAGCTCTCAAAGCTATGGGCATATTTCCAGATGGAAATCCTATTTAACTGTTGTCCATAGAGATAGCCAGTCTTCCGTGAAAGCTTAGCACAAATTCAACAGCCTTTCCCAAGGGAGACTAGAGTCAAGTTTCAGCTCTTTTGCCAATTCTGTCCTACAAATGGCGATATCTAACCAAGCTGTCCTTCCATGCCTTACCTACATTCTCAACTCTGGGAACATCTTTCCTTTTTATACAAACATTGTTCCTTATTCATAAACCCTCCCATGAGTGCTGGAGCCTTTAGGACTGGGTCCCAAGGACATGGAAGCCAGGAGGATATAATCCTGATGGGCTGAATGAGGGATGACTTCTTTTGGGAATCTACAACTCAGGTGGGATTCACCTCTGAAATTTAGCTATCTATCTGTAACAGAGATATCTCCACCTGAGCCAAATATCTTGGGGTCTCTTCTGAGCCAGTGGAGGGAAGCAGGCACTGGTGGACCACAGTGGAGGTTTATCCCAAAGTCGATGTCCTGTGTGGGGCAGAAGAGCTGCACCTAGAAGTGCCTGTTTCACTGCGTTGACTCTAAAAATTGTGCAAGATGACCAACTCAGATGAAGGTGTCTATGCTAGAGGTAAATAACTTCTAATAAGATTATATCCTCCAGTTGAAGGGGGAAGAGGAATGCTTTGTCTCCAGCCTTTATGCAAGCAGTAGCAAAATTCGGCCATGCATGGGTAAGCACAAGGGGCTTGTTTTTTGAGTCCACCCAGCAGGACTTCATCCACAGCAGAGTGAAGGAGGTTGCTGCCTGTTTCTGTATAGTAGGGCAGCAGGCTGTGACCCACAGAAGGTGAAGACCTGACCAGGGTATTTGGGGATCAAGCACAGTATCAGATTGCCTGAGCTGCACCTCCAAACACTGTTCATGCAAGTATCAAACAACTATTTTCTTAATAACTTGATGTTCATCCACGGCAAAATAACAAGAAGAAAGATCCAGTGCAAACAGCTCTGACACATCTCCTGAACTCACTAATGTCTGAGCATCTGGAGAGGGCTGATTCTGCACCCTCCATCCCAACCTCTCGCAAAACCTCTCTGTCTGAAGTCAGCTGTTATTCTTCCAAGGTCCTCTCTTCATACCACCTTGCTTCCGAAGCCAGCAGGAGAAAATCTGCAAGGTTCTGCACCCCAGCTCCCTGGAAAGTTAAGAAATTTGCCTTCTCTTTTCTGAATGTGGTGTGTTACAATGATTTTTTCCGAGCATTTGAAACACAAGCCCCTGGCTTGAACCTTAGGTAGCCAGCACAGCTTCTAGTTTCCAGTTACAGGGGAAAAGGCTCAGACCCATAGACCGAGCATCTTTTTGACTTGTCCACAGTATACCCTTTGGTGAGAGGAACTGCAACAAATTGCCTTGAGACCTGAGCCATATGAATGCAGATATAGTCTTTTCTGCCCTCCTTCGTCTTTCTTTTATCCCTGCTTTGGAGAAACCTGTATGCTGGAGCAATGTGTGTCGTGTTGCCAGGTGCAGGTGTCCTGGGCAGCCCATTACATCTCAGCTCTGTGGTTCTGCTCCAACTGGCCCTGGTGCCCTTACACACCTTTGTCTTGAAACCAGCCAGGATTTTCTCTGGGGTTGCTTGTTCCTGAGATGATACTTTATTTTATTTTAACGCGTGTTTCATTGTACTCCGGTTTATCTTAGTTTAAATGGCTAGTAGCATTGCAGAAATGGATGGCTGGGGAGCAGAGGAGGTTAAAAGCAGCACTGAGATGGTTTCTTCTCGGTACCCTTCTCTTCTGGCCCTCAGCACTGTTGTTCAGATAAGAGCTTTTGGGCTGCTACTTAAGGAGCAAGCCCATCTAGGTGAAACAAGGGACAGCAAGGTACTCTGAGGGGATAGAGATATCACCTGGCCAGCCCATATAGTGGGTGCAACACCACAAAAACATTCCTAGACTCAAGCTGGGTCCTGTTCAGACTTCCCCCACTTCTCTTTATGAGGGAAGTATGGGCGGATCCAGGGAGAAACACCCTCAAATGAACTCCTGCAGCCAGGACCTACTCTAGACAGCCTCTCCTGCAGTTGAGGTGCTGACTGCTGCTCTCTCTCTGTCCCTCTGCAAAAACACCCTTCAAAGGGGTCTTCACCTCCAACTTCACCTCCCAGCCTGCCTGGGTGAGACAGGAGAAACTAGTGGGCACATCCAGGCACATCTGGGCACACCTCAGCCACACCTGAGGCCATACCTGCAAACCAGAATACATTCCACAAAGCTAACCAGCTGCTGAGCAGTTTCAGAACTAGCTTTCCCTAAATTCATAGAAATATCCACGGAAGAAAGGGCGATGAATTGAATCACATCTTCCAGCCAAACAATGCCACTGGCTGCCTTTGCTTTCCTTCTGAACACTGCATTTAGGATTTCTTGCTATCGGCAGTAATTCTTTAATCTAATATTCCAGTCAGTTCTTCCAGAAACCTCAGCTTGCTCAAAAAGATCTTGTTGAAATGTAACAGCTGGAGCAACCACATTCCAAGTCAGAGAGCCTTGTTCAAAGGGAGAGGAGTTACTGGCTTTCTTTCCCTTTCTCTCCTCAATCACATTTCAGAGAATAATTCTTCTTTCTCACCTGCATTGTGCCATAGCCATGACCATAATATTCCTTTTTCTTCATTTTGCTGTTGTATTAGGGGTTCAGAAATAACTTGAAAATAAAGCACTGATTGTGAAGCAAAAAGCATCTGTCCTGAAATTGGGTGATCAAGCCTATGAGCCACAGGATGCTTTGATTTCCCCAAGTAACTCTTGGTATATGTTATGTAAATTTTACTTAGGAAATGTGGTGATGTTGTTATATAATTCCAGCTATGTAAGGACAACAAAAGCTTTTCACTGATTTTTTCTTCACAAGCTTTTTTTATTTCTGATTTAAAAGTGAATTGAGTCAAAAATTTCAAATAGAACCCTGAAAGGAAATCCTTTCACTTTTCCGCCCAGAGAGACACATCAGCAGCAACAGCAACAGCAGAGGCTTTCTGCTGATTGTCTCCCATCCTGCCAGGGTATCTCAGCATAGATGAAGCAGTGAGAGATTTGCATGGGGTATAAGAAGAAACCATGCCATCCTAAAGGATGTCTTTTTCCTGGCTCGTAAAAAGATGTTTCTCATCTGGTGTTAGGAGATGGATTCTTTGAGTATACTTCACTGCTTTTCACACATTTCACCTTCAAACAAGGATCTTGATCCTTTCTCTAGGGTTGATCCTCACGTATGTGAGGACAGGAGAGCCCAAAAACTTCCTCCTGTCCCTGGCTGCATCTTCAGATTTTAGTGGTTTCTCACGTTAGGTTGTACATATCATTGTGGATGGTAGTGGATTAGATGCTCTACCAGCTCTTCTGAACTGAAGACCTACTGAATGGTTTCATACAAGAGAATGGATCTGGGTTTGATGATAAAAATCTGAAACTCTCATATGTTCTTTCCCTGGGCACTGGGTTCATGGTTAAAAATGCTTGAGAGGACTCTCGATCTCTATTTTTATTTGCTGAACTGTATCCTTTTTTTTTTTCCTCTGGTTAACTTTTTGTAGCTAATTTACAATAGTGTTAGAAAGGGAAAGCTTCCAGAGAAAACTACCCTCTGTGACTATTGCACAATTCACCCCCAACCCACGAGATCCTGAGATGCAGCAGTACAAATCCTAACAAGCTGCAAGGAAGAAGGAAAAATAATATTCATCACAAGGGAAACATCTGCCAGGGAAGGTGTAGAAATTTGCCTTGGAGCAAGGAATGGACTAAGGAGCCTATTGAACTCCCTGCCCTGTTCTATGGGATATAAAGTTAACCTAAAACTCCCATGCAAAGCAGGTAAAACTGAGATTTGACTTGACCCAGAAAGAAGGAGGTTATCCTTCAAAAAGGAAAATTCTCTGGGCCAGGAACTAGCACTACAATATGGACATTAAGCTTGTACTTGCCCCGTGTCCTGGGACTACAAAACCTCCACACCATCCCATGAAAAGAGCGTGTTGAAGCAAGACATTTCAAGTAAGCTTTTACTTCTGAAAACAGCTACACAGACCCTGAGCAGCTTCACGTAAGGTTAATTTTAAGAATAACCTTTTAGTGAACTTGATTTTATACATGGTTGGAACAAAGTAGGAATAGAAGTAGGGGTAGAAGTAGTAGAAGCATATTAGGTCTTTTAATTGAACTATGTTTCTTCTTAATTAAAATGCTTTGTATCCTGTGTGAGCCATCGCACCCACAGCATTTCAAGAGTAAATTACATTTATCCGAACGTCCTTACGCAACAGTAAATGTATGAAAGCCTCGTGCAGACAATGGAAATCAATGAGAATGTTCCAACTAATGCCTCCAATAAGTCTGTAACTGGGATTAAACAGAGAGGTGATGCATATCAATTAAATTCAAATTATGCAGGTGCAACAATTGTTCCTTTGTTAGTCATTTTGTGGTGGCTTGAGGTTTATAACTAGACAATCAGATGTATTCTCTCAGCAATTTCAGCAATACCAGAAGTGGTTGCTAACACGGCATTTACTGGACCATTAGTATTAACCCAATCACATAATTAAATGTTCTTCCATATTTTTAAGTTTGCTGAAGTTTGGTTTCTAACTTCTGTAGAAAATCACCTTTGTAAGGTCAAGGACTGTTCTCCAGGTCTAGGGTGTCAAGACTACTGCAAGCACAGCAGGATGATGAAGCTTGATTTGTCCCTAGACATATATGAACAGCTCTATGAGCTACTTGATCATAGATCTGCTCATGACTGCATACCAGAGATGGAAAATTGCCTTCACATGGCAAGAATTCCTCCTGCCAAGGAGCCTCTTCTACAAGGAGGACTGTACTTACAGCTTTGATTGGCTGATGGGTTTTATGTCATGGGAAACAATAGGATGTTAGCACTTTTTTTTATGTTAACTGCTGTCTTTTCGACAAACCACTGCAGTGAAGGCCTGAAATACTCCATAACTCAAGGGTTATGACTTGTCACGGCAGTGAGAAACATGGAAGCTGAAGCTTGCTTCATTGAAGCAAATTCCCCTTCCTTGTTGTTTACTACTTGAATGTGATTCCCTGTGGTGGTCTAAGTCAAGAACTCAGACAGCGAGCCAAACTGGACTGGGAGTCTCGAGCACATTTCTCAGAGGAGGCCACTAGTTTCAGTGAGCCACGACAAATGAAATGATGAGGAATGTGTCCCTTGCTCTTATGAATAGGAGGAGAAAACCTGCTGCTGCCCACTGATCTCTCCAGATATGAGGGTCTGGGTTGTGCAAGACCTCATGGAAAGGGAAGACCTAAATAGAAGATGAGTTGCTTCAGGGCAGAATGAAAAGATGACTAGAAGAGGACTTTGCTCAGCACCTGCTTCCTCAGCACAAAAGCCTATAGATGAGGAAATTCCTATAGAAGTGTATCAAGCAGTGTCTTCAAACCACCATATGGGCCAACATATAGACATCACAGAGAAACAACTTCCAACCTCTCATAAACCAGCATAAAATTGAACCATCAAGATAAGGCTGAAAAATAAGACACCATGTCTGACATGTCTTTGATAACAGCACAGCCTGTGCACAAGGCAGTTCTCCAAAGATTTGCTTTGCTTGATCCAGTTACTTCTTTCCACCATTTGACTTCTACAGGGTATAGCTTTTGTTTTGACCCTTCACTAGGACAGATTCAGTTTGATATAACTCTGCTTTTTCCTCTGTTTACTTTCACATTCATTTAACTTCTGTATGACCATCTATGGGGACAGAAAAACTGCAAAAGAACAGTGAAGATCAGGGCCTTGGGACAAGAGCAGAAGGTTGCCTCCCTCTCTGCAGTTCTGTTGGTGGATTCTTCCAAGGTTACTCAAGAATGCTCAAGATCCTCTGATCCTTGGAATGTGGGAAATTTTTTTGTCTCCTCTTGTTGTTCCCCTGGACCTGATGTATTTTCTGTCATTTAAAATCCATGCATAGAAACAGCTCGGGCCTGCATAAGTCTGACTTTGGCACACAGGACCAGAGGACAGGCGCTTTGAGGACTGTGAAATTAACCTCAACAATCAACAGAAATCTAACACATGACTTTTAGATGGTAAAGCCAGGGTGAGAATCATAGAATCATAGAATCAGTAAGATTGGAAAAGACCTCTAAGATCATCAAGTCCAACCCTCAAACCAACACCACCATGCCTGCTAAACCATGCCCTGAAGTGCCATATCTACACATTTTCTGAACACCTCCAGGGATGGGGACTCCACCACTGCCCTGGACAGCCTATTCCAATGTGTGACCACTCTTTCAGTAAATAAAATTTTGCCTAATATCCAATCTAAACCTCCCCAGATGAAATTTGAGGCTGTTTCCTCTCATCCTGTCACTAGTTACTTGGGAGAAGAGACCAACACTCACCTCACTACAACCTCCTTTCAGGTAGTCTTAGAGAGTAATAAGGTCTCCCTTTAGTCTCTGGACTAAATAACCCCAGTTCCTTCAGCTGCTCCTCATAAGACTTGTCCTCTAGACCATTCACTAGCCTCGTTGCTCTTCTAAGCACCTACTCTCAAGGTAGAAGTCTTGGTGCTTCTTTGGTTGAATGGTAAGCCAACCCACCTTTGTGATCTGGCAAAGCTCCTCCAAGTTTCATACTTCCCATGAATAATGCATCATTGGTATCAACAGACATTACTCAATAGCTCATTTCCATCAAGTATCAACAATAAAATTCCTCCAAGCCTACGAAATACTGTCTTTCAAAATAATCTTCCAGTAACCTTCTATCTTCTCTTCCTCATGGACACCCAAATAAATTAAAAGTTATGGCCCAAAATGCTGTTAATTCCATGTTACTCCAAGAAAGCTCTGGGAGGGCTCTGAGCACATGGACTGCTCTGTATGCACCTGCCAAAGTAATTAACTGTTTTCTGTAAAGGGACATAAAAATTGTCTTCATTTTACTAAGAGGAAATGAGGCAAAATTTAGAACAAGATTGCTCAGGGGAAGTCAGAGCCAAGAAAAAAACAGACCCTGTTTGTTGTCAGACATCTGTGTCTGAGCTAGTCACTGTAGGACCTCTTTTCAGTCAATAAAACAGGCATCTTTCAAGGACGAATCATCTAATACAGACGTCCAAGCAGGCAAGTCGAATAAGACCCATGAGTGTGTATTTCTCTTTGCTGAATATAAAGGGAGTCAAGGCTGACTAGCTTTAATGTGGGTGACTACACTGTTCTTGTCAAAAAAATCCCACTCCTGTTTTTTATGTCCTGACCACAACATCCTTTCCAGGCATACAGCATGTGACAGGTGAACAGGGAGTACTCCGTTTGCAAAGTCAGGCATTGCAAAGCCACAAAATGGCTTGAGGAATTTCAAGTGTTCAATCTTTGCTCACCACCTCTTGCATGGAGGCAACATCATTAAGTCTTTAATTGCAGAACAGCACCATATTTTTACAACACAAAGTCTCCTTATTGTTCTGTTTGAACGAACAGTGCTAAAGGGAAGAAACATGTTTCTGTGGTGAATGAGCCTGGTGTTTCCTGCAGGAATTTGATGAAAGGAGAGAAAAATCTGAGTGTCACCCACACGCTGATGACACGAGAGTTATGAAAATGTCCCTATCTATGCATCTCCCATACGCTCACAGAGTAAGAAGGAGATTCAGTAAGGAACTCCCTCACGCTCCATCTCCAAGTGACTGTAGGGGAGAAGCAGCAAGTTCCCATGCCACTTCTTGGGAGCTGTGATTAAGGAGAGAAATTGAAGAAACCGCATCACTTCTGAGTCGCAGTATTATGCCTGAACATGTAAGTCACCAAATTATGCAGACTTTGCAAACAGGTACCACAGAAAGACAGCTATTCTTCCTGTGGATTCCGACAAGGACCTTTCAATGAATGTACTCAACAGTGATGAAGTCACACTTACCCTGCCTTT